>Ga0193961_1000431_pt1 | contig 16214 bp, 13 predicted proteins | sample FB_4_MG_FD_140371 | JGI IMG/M metagenome (GOLD analysis project Ga0193961, IMG submission 140371) | Microbial mat bacterial communities from the Broadkill River, Lewes, Delaware, United States - FB_4_MG | ecosystem: Environmental > Aquatic > Freshwater > River > Microbial mats | place: USA...
ACTAAATTCTAAACTGCCATCACCTAACTTCTTTTTATTAATTAAATGATTTAAGTTGTCCTTTTTAATAGAGGTTTTTTCCATTTCATCTTGTAAACTTTTTTTCTCAATAGATTCTAAAAAAACATCTTCTTCGCTCTGTATAATATTAATTGATACTATATCAGACTTAACTTTATCCCCATATAACTTTTTAAAATCCTCTAAAATACTATAAATTCCTTCTTTGATTTCCATAATAGCCTCCCTATATTTATAAATTTATTTGTTATTATATTAAATTTACCATATAATGTAACAGTTGTAAATAAAAAAATATTGCTAGCAAAATGGATAACTTTTATCCCAATTCTATTCTTTATCTATAGATATTTTGAGCACTCTTAATAAAAATCTTTAAATGCTTTTCATTAGCTTTGTAATATTTCCCATCTATCAATATTGCTTTATCATTTATTGCAAAATTAAATTTTTCGTTGTTATCAAAAATAATATTTATTTCCATTTTGGGAACAAATTTTTGTGTTTTATTAATTTTCCTGTATATTAGATTAGATAATATTTTAAACTCATTTATTTGATTTTTATCATTTAACTTAATTTCTCTATTATCGATTTTTATTAAAATACTTGAAATATTATCCTCTTTATTAAAATCTTTATTTACCGGAATTCCATATTTTAAATATTGAAATCCAAAATTTCCAATCAATGCTCCTATAAAACAAAAAATAAATATTGTCATGATTTTTTTTAATTTCATTTTTATCTAGTCCTCCTTTATATCAATAAGTTCTATTGGCAATGTAAAAAAGAATACTACGGATTCATTCTCATTGAAAACTCCGTATTTTGATTTATGTCCTTCTAATATATTTTTAACAATTGAAAGTCCTAATCCGGTTCCATCATAACACATCCTTTTAGCATTGTCCCCTCTATAATATCTATTAAAAACATTTTTGATTTCTTTATCCGATAAAGTTATTCCAGTATTTTTAAACATAAATTTTGCATTATCATTTTCTCTAATAACTTTAATTTCTATTGTTTCTAATATATCTGTATAATTTATAGCATTAGAAATTAAATTATCAATTACTAACTTAATTTTTTGTTTGTCACATAACACATATAAATATTCTATCTCTATTTTTACATTAATTTTTTTCTCATTTATCTTATTTTTAAATTTATCAATTTTAATTAAATCACTACTTAAAATTTTTTCACTTACTATCTTCAATTCTTGACTTTCGCACAAAAGAAGGGTTTCTTTAGTTAAGTTATTCAATTTTTCAATTTCTTTAAAAATAATTTGGATACAATATTCCCTACTTTCATCATCCTCACTCACTTCAAGCATCTCTAAGAATCCAGACATAATTCCAAGTGGAGTTTTGAATTCGTGTGATAAATTCGCAAGTAATTCACGCATTCTTTTTTCATTTTCTTCTTTTATTAAAGCCTCTTGTTTTAGTAAAGCAATATTGTTCTTCATATTTTTTGATATTAAATTCAAATCATTTGACAAAATTTCTAATTCATCTCCAGTTTTTATCTTGCTCTCTTTACTAAAATCCATTATAGCTATTCTAGACGCATCTTTTGAAAGAATTTTAAGTGGTTTAGTTATCCATTTGGAATATAAAAATGCTAAAATTGAAAAAAGGAAAAATTGAAAAACAAAAAAATATATATAATATTTATTAAAAACGCCAAAAATTTCAGATAAATTTTCTATGGTAAAAATTGAAAAAATCCATCCTCCATCTTTAAGCTTATATACCTTCATAGCCATATTAAGTCCAGTTTCATTTTCAATAAATTCAAAATTTCCTATTTTTTCAGGTTTATCAGAAAAAAACAATCCAATTTCCCTTAATAATTTTTCAGATTGATAACTATATACTCCTTGTTTTCTTTTTACAAAATTTGTTCTAATAATTTTCCCTTTTATTCTAACTATATCTTCAATTAAAGTATTTTTTTGATTATAATCTAGTATAATTACATTTAACCCATTAAGTTTCCCACCAATTAAATCTACATTTCTATTTAATGATAAATTCAAATATTCACCACTTAAATTTCCAGTTTCATCAACTCTATTCCCAAGCAATATAATACTTTTTTTATCTTCACTCTGAACTTCAATATAATTCATTTCATCAAAAAAAGAACTATTACTAATAGTATAATTTTTATCTAATATAATAATTGGTGCAAGAATACTTTCTTTATATTCTTTAGTCAAATAATGAATTTCGTTATATGATTTATCACTTTCAATATAATCATTTATAAAATCATTAAAACCTATATTTGTTTCTTTTAATCTCATATTAAAATATAAATCCGGAATAAAATTCATCTGCACAAACAACTGTATAAATAATGTAATAATTAATATAAATACGGTGGAAATAAAAACCTTACTAACTACACTTTTTTTCATCTCACACCTCTACCATATAGCCATACCCAACAACCGTTTTAATATTATTGCAATACGCACCTAATTTATTTCTAAGTTTTTTAATATGATTATCTACGACTCTTTCTCCACCTTCATAATCATACCCCCAAATTGCTTCTAATATTTTCTCTCTAGATAAAGCTATATTCTTATTAATAATCATATACTCAAATAAATCATACTCTTTTGGAGATAATGCTATTTTATTATTGTCCGCAAAAACTGATTTTTTATCAACCTCAACTCTAAGTAAACCAATTCTAATAATGTTTTTATTGTTTTTATCCATTATCCTTTTGATTTTAGCAATTAAAATATTTGTTTTAAATGGCTTTGTTATATAATCGTCAACCCCCTTATTATAACCGTCTATATGATTTTGCTCTCCTTCTACTGCTGTTAACATTATTATGGGAATATCAGAGAATTTCCTTATTTTTTCACAAACTTCAAATCCATTCATAATAGGCATCAAATAATCTAAAATAATCAATGAAATATTCTCTTCATCAATCATTTTAAGCGCTTCTTTGCCATTTCCCGCCTCTAAAACCTTATATCCTTCTCGTTTTAGAAAAAATGAAATAAATTCTCTGATTTTCTTTTCATCATCTACGATTAAAATTTTTCCCATAAATTCTCCTATATTTTAAATATCTTTATCAATAAATCTTAGTATTTCTATATTTTTTGCAATAATAGTTCCATCTCTATTCTCAATTAAATCCTTTATAATTACTTTATCACTTTTTTGTTCAATTTCATACTCAGTAGATAAACCTTTTAACTGCAAAATATCATTCCCTAGTCCGCCATCAATTGTGTTGTTTCCACTATTTCCCATTAAAATATTATCTAATTCATTCCCTAAAATTCCACTATTTTTAGAACCTGTTAAACTTAAATCTTTTAAATATTTAGATTTAGTTGTATATAAAAATTTTTCATCATAATTCATATTAAATATTCCTTCAAATGATGGATCTATTCTCATCATATAATCGATATTATCTGGCAAATATTGATTTAAAACTTTAGCCCCTACTGGATCTTTTTCTAAAACATCTTCTCTTGTTTTGGCAATATATCCATCCCACATACCGCCTTCACCCTCATTCCAAGCTTCCCATAATCCATAATAGCTGTCTATTACACTAACAATATACTCTTGTTCTAAAGATCCTTCTTTTTCCCATTCATCTATTTGACTCCCAAAACCTAGTGCCCATAATCCTTTTTTGCCCCAATCTTTCTTATCTTTTGGTAATGCATTATATAAGGCGTCTTTAATTGCTGTTGATATTTCTTCCGAAGCTCCTTTGTTACCAGTTGTCCCAATTCCATAATCGTGAACTAAATGAAAAATTTCTTCAAATGAAGCATCTCTATGTCCATAATCACACTCGGTATACCATTTAGAACCTATATTAGCAATTTCCATTTGATTTAAATTTTGTCCAATCATTGCTGCCATTGGCGTCTTTCCATCTCTATCTGCTCCATTTGGCATAATAAGCGTTGCTTTATTATTTGCCATATTATTAGCAATTTCAGTTTTATTTATCTTTTCATTATCTTTTAGATAAAAACTCAATAATCCATATGCATATAATAATTGTTCATCACTTATTTTATCCATTGCCAAAATTCTAATTGGTTTCCCATTTGGCGCTATATAATCGATATATTTACTGTAGTATTTTTTTGAAGCTCCACCTAATTTATCTGTATTTCTAATAATATCGTATTCATCCTTATATTTAATATAATTTTCATTAGTAATCTTTTGTTTTTTTTGCCAATCTAAAGCTTTCAATTCTTCTACTTTAACTTTTTTAAATCCAACTCCAAACACTTTTAAAAATAATACCCCAAATACTAAAATTAATATAATCAAACCTGCAATAATTTTCTTTTTCATTTTTATACCTCCATTAATTTAATGTAATTAATATTTCCTCTTTTGGAGAAATCATAATTTTTCCCGTTGTTTCAACCATAAGCTTATCTGCTTCTGGTAAATTTTTAATAACTTTTTCACTATTATTTAAAGTCCATTCTTTTTCATTTGGACCGTATATTTCTTGTAAATTCCATTTACTGGAAATTAGCCAATATGCATATTCTTGAATTAATATTCTATTTCTAACTTCCTCATCTTTCATATTGTAACTTGATACATCATAGTATTTATTCTCAATAGCATTTTGCATAGATTTTTTTATTTTAGAATTATTTTCAAAACCCCATTCATTAGGAAAAGAATAACTTAATCCTACATCCGTAACTGCATGTAATAAATGTTCTACTACTTCCATTACTTGTCCTCTATCTACTTTCATGATAATGTCACATACGCTATAATCATTAATTAATTTAGTATTAATATTGGCAATTTCATTTTCTTTAACTACCGGTAGGCAGGCCTTATATTTATATAAATTCTTTAAAACTTCCTCTTGTTTCTTTAAATCTTCCCCTTCTAATTTAGGAAACATTTCTTTAAATATTTTAGATATTTTAATCATAAACTCATCTGAAATATTATCACTTGCATATAAAGTCAATCCATAAACCTCTACTTTTTTTGTCATCCCCTTATACTCCGATGTTTTTACTACTCCACTATCTGTATAGATATTTTCTGGAGCCTCTCTTTGCTCCTTAGTTATTATAGCTTCACCATAATGTTCTATTTTATTTTTGATACCACAACCAACTATAGTTCCTACAATCACAAATATTAATATACTTGAAATAATTTTTACGTTCATATATTTCTCCTTTCTTTTAATACATAATATCTTATTGATATATCCATCCTGTATCCATATTTTAGACCAAATTTAACATCGTTTTAAAAAAAATAGATTATAATAAATACTAAACTTCTATTTGGGTAAAATATATATGGAGGTGTTTAGATGCCAAAGAAAAACAAAGGGAGCGCTTTAGTTCTTGTATTGTTAATTTCAGCAATAATAATGATGTTTGCCGTTTCTTTATGGCAATATTCAAAACAAAGTGCAGTTCATTATAATGCAGAACAAAAGCAAATGGAAGCATACTATATTGCACGTTCAGCAGCAAATTTAATTATTCCTAATATTGACCCATTAGGTGATTTGCCCTTAAAAGAAAATGCTTATATCTATAATTTAAATAGTGATCCTTTAAATACAGAAATTAAAAATATTTTAAGTGGAAATTCATTTACACTTAAAATATATAAAGAAAATAGAAAAATTATTATTGAATCAACCGGTATAGTTGATACTTATACTAAAACCTTATATATAGAAATAGTAGGCGACAAAATATATTGGAGGGAATAAATATGAAATCAATAAAATCTGGTTTTACTCTTTTGGAAGTATTACTTGCTCTAACTTTGCTTGGAATTATTTTAGTAGTTATGATTCCCTTTCTTTTTCAAGGACTAAATGGAATTTTAAAGAGTGGAGAAAAAAGTATAGACATATTTGAAAGCCAATCCTTATTGGAAGAAAAAATTATTGACCCTAATATTTCACCCCTGCCTTTAAATAATACTAGTTTTACATTCTCAAACAATAATAATAATATAACTATTAACATTCAAAATATAAACTACTATTCACAGGATAATTTAACTTATATCTCGACAAGTGATTAGAAGGATGTGAAAAAATGAATCTTCTTAAAAATAAAAAAGGCTTTACTCTTTTAGAACTTATATTGGTAATTGCAATATTAGCAATTCTATCCTTAGGTATTTTTAGTGCATTAAAACTTGGTACAAATACTTTTAAAAAGGGTGAAGATTTAGGTTATAATCGAACTAATGTAAAATTCGCTGTTGATTTTATTAATAATGAGTTAAAAACTGCAACTCATATTAAAATAGTCGAAAATATCCCTGATTTAGATTCATTCAATACTGGAAATGAAAATTTTGGGTACAAGAGTCTTTATATTAAAGATGGAATTTTATATCAAATAACTACATCTATTGAAGAAAAATCTAGGCAATTTGGAGTTTCAGAAGGCCCTTTATTAAAAAAAGCTCTAAATTTTACTATTGATAATAGTCTTTTATATTTTAAAGTATCAAATAATCCCACTGCCTCTCTTTTAGATGATTATAGTATCTCAAGTAAAATTAAATTATTAAATTACCCTCTTATAGAATTAATCTATTCTTCCTCTCAAGATGTAATAATTTATAAAAGTGATTCATTAGTTCTTGTAAGCGGAATACATATTAATGAAGGAAATCAAACTATAGATAAAAATAGCCAATTTCAATTTACTGCATCTATCTTTCCAGACGATGCGGCAAATAAGAATATTATATGGTCTTCAAGCAATCCAAATATAGCCACAGTTAATTCTTTAGGTCAAGTATTTGGAGTATCTTCGGGCACCACATTAATTACGGCCACATCAGAAGATGGTCTCTATTCTGATATCGCCCAAGTTATTGTTTCTGATAATACTTCTAATTCTATTCCAATTGAAAATGTTTTTGTCTATGGAACTACATTTAATATAAATGGCAATAATCAAGTTTCTATAGATAATAATTCAAATGGAACTATAGTTATAACTAATGATAATAATAAGGATATAACTTTTGGTGGAAATGTATCCCTTGATGTTAAAAATATATATATTGATAAAACCGGAAATTCTATAAAAATAAAAGGAAGTTCAAATCTTGGCTTAGAAAATCTTACTGAAATTATTAATCTTTCTGGTGATTTAGATGTTTCTGGTGCTACATCCTTAAATTCAAATGAAATATTTATTGATGGATTTACTTCTATTTCTGGAAGCAGTCAAATAAATGGAAAGGAACAAATATTAATAGATGGTGGAACTAATTTAGAAGGAGTATCTTCGATAACATCTAATGTAGTTCAAATCAATGGAGATTTACTTTTAGATAATAGCAGTTCAATAACAGCCAATGAATTATATATTTATGGAGATTTAATAATAGATTCTGGAACTTCTTCAATCTCTGCAAATGAAATATATATATCAGGTGATGTAATTATAAAAAATAGTGTTGGAATAAACAATCCATCAAATACAGGTAGCATTTTTATTAAAGGAAATTTACTTTTAGAATCATGGAATAATAATATTTCTGTAAATGATATTCATATTGAAGGCACTACCAATTTGGGTAAAGGAAGTTATTTAAGTGCTAATGAAATATATTTAAATGGTTTAACAACACTTAATCAATCATCTACAATTAAAAATTTTACTTCTCTATTTATAAATGAAAATCTCTATTTACCTGGAAAATTTTCTAAAATTTTAGGGGGCACTTCTTATATTTACGGTGATATTTCAATTGAGGGTTCTGGTGCTAATATTGAAGGCAATTTAGCTTATACTGGTACTTTAAATAGTACTCAAGGAATTTCAGCAAATATAATTACTCCAAATCCATTTCCACCTTATAATCATATTGGATTAATTCCTCTATTTGAAGCTATTCCACCAAATCCCGAAGTTAATATGCCCATTTTAAAACCAAGAAATTGGTATATTGATAACGGCTACTCTCTTAATTCACATTTGTGGGAAAGTAATACAAACATATATTATGAGGGTAATTTCTACAATGGTTCTTGGCAAGATATTGAGAATGTAATTATTATTGCTACTGGAGATGTTAATATATCTGGAAATGGTAAATTTACTGGGATTATAATTGCTCCAAATGGTAAAGTTTCATATTCTGGCCGTCATTTTGAAGGACTTGTAATTGCAAAAGATGGTTTTTACTTAACCCAAGGTAATGCAGCTTGCATTTTCAAACCTATTTCAAATTATATTGATGATATTAATAAATATCCATTTGAACAATAAATAACTGGGAATTTTTTCATTCCCAGTTATTTTAAATTAATTTAATTTTTGTTTCACCATTTTAGCTAAACTTTTAATATTAAATGATGTACCTTTTGGAACTCTAGGCGTAACAATATCACATCTGCTACATAATTTATTTAAATTTCTATCCTTTAGCATATTATTTCGAATAATCTTATACTTATCTCCATTCCAAATGTCTACTAATAATTCTTTTGTTAAATCTCCCATTGTCATATTTCCAACGGCATCATTACAACATAGACTCAGTTTCCCATCAGGTCTTACTACAACTTGTTCAAAAGGATACATACATGCAGATTTCATTGTTAAATCATTTTTAGATCTATTATTTGCTTCACCACTTCTATTAGATAATATTTCATTTTCTTTTCTAAAATATATATGTATATTTTCTTGTCTTTCCTTTGGTAATGTAAGTGCGTATTCATAAACCTCTTTAACTTGTTCGTGTAAAATTAAATCGTCATTATAATTATCAATTGTAATCCAATCTAAATACTTTAACAGCTCTTTAAATTTTTCTACAGTTAATAAAGTACCATTTGTAAATAAATATAGCGTTGCATTAGGCAATTCTTTCCTTGCGTACTTTAAAAATTCAAACAATCTTTTATCTAAAAGTGGCTCATTATTAGAATAAAGACCCATACTTCCAGTATAATTTATATTCTTTAATTGACTTATTATATCCTCAAATAATTCTTGATCCATTAATTTAAATGGTCTTGGATCAATATTTCTATTTATTGGACAAAAAGAACATTTTCCATTGCACCTATTAATAGTTTCAATCTCTATAGTTTGAAATAGTGGAAATTCTTGTTTATTTAAATACTCCCTTGCTCTTTTTTTACTAGATTTTATTAAGAATTTATCCATTGTTTTCATACTAAATGGTACTAATTTAGTTTCTAAAAACACCAGATTCTTCTTTTCAAAAAAATTTTTAATTTTACCAATTCCATTATTATATGGATTAACTATCATAACTTTCTCCTTTATTATAAAAATAGTAATTATTCCCTATAAGACTATACCATAATTCCCTTTTCATTTCAATAATTGTAATTATTTGTTCTATTTAAAGTGTAAAAAAAACAGCGAATATTATTCACTGTTTAAATATATAAAATATTTTTTTATATTATTTATTTTTATCTTCAATAATTTTTTTATACGGTTCTAAAATATACTTATTCATCTTTCCTTTTGTCTTTTTTTGAACAAATGGAATAGATAATAACAATCCAATAAATTTCATCTGCAATAATCGTTTCTTTTGTTTTTGCGGAAAGTCATATATCCCATGAGCTTTATAAAATTTATGATCTGCTTTCATTAAACCTTGCATTAAATAAACTAAATCTCTAAATATTTTTGTTCCTCCAACTCCATAAAAATTAGAAGGTTTATACATTTTATTTGAAAGTGCATATTCTAAAGATAAAGATAAATTTTTTATTGATCTAGCTACATCTTGCTCATCAGTAGCTACTCCACATAAATAAACTCCTCCCACTTCACTTCTTGCCTCCACTAACGTTTGAATATTATCCTCTTTGCTATAATCTCCACTAATAATATATCCAACTGGCATACCAGTAGTTACAGATCTATGTCCATTACAAAATTGTCTATCATCATAACATTTAAAACTTGAATGAGTATAATGATTTTTAATTGAAAATGCATATACAATTGCATCTGCAGATTGTATTTTATTTCTTAAAAAATCATCAAATCCATCATTATATATACACTTCCCATCTGTAGCACAATTAAAACAACTAATACAGCCACCCTTAAATGGAAATTTTCTAATATTAATAACTCTAACTGGATTAATAGAAGTAAAAATAAAATCTTCAATCATATTATTTAAATTTTCATCCTCATCTGACATATTAGTTAATATTAAAACATCTTTATTCCCAGTAATTTCATTTCCTTTTAACGTGTTTTTATATATAGTCTTTTCACTTATTTTTTTATCTTCAGCTTTTTTATAAATTTGTTTTTCAATATCAAATATTAATTTATTAAAAAAACATTTTGCATCATTTTGTCCCTTTTCAGTTAATAAATCATCCATATCAGCAGACAATCCCTTAATATATCTCATTTTAAAATCATAGCAATTTAACTCAATATATTTATGTGCAGTTACATCATAAAAATGCTTTGAAGTAGATATTTGCGTCGCATATTTATCCTTTAAATTAATATTATTTTCTTTCATTAATTCTATAAAGCGGTGTAGTTGATAGGGAGCTAAAAAAGTATATATGGGATATGCAAAAATAATTAAATCCGCCTTGTTTAATAAAAGTAATGGCTCACTAAAATCTTTTTCATATTTTTTAATTTTTAAACCCACATCTAAGATTGTATATTTATGATTTTCAAATCTATTTTTTAAATACAAGCAAGTTTGTAAAGTTACACTATTTTTTCCTTTCGGACTTCCATTTAAAATTAATATCTCCATACTATTCCTCCATATCTTTAAGTAACTTTAAATACCATTTAATCTCAAATTCACATGAGTCTATTCCATACTTTAAGGTATATTCTTGAAACTTAATAATTTCACTTATATTATTTTTACCAATATAATCGACGCCTTTATTTTTAGCATTTATTACTTCTTTTTGAATTAATAATAGCACTGACTTAGTACTTCTTAATTGTTCAATATAATTATTTATAGATTCAAATTGTTTTCTTTTATCTGCAAATCCTAAAAAAAATAGTTTTGATAATTCCATGTTTTTTATTTTATCTACTCTCATAGGATTTTGAATCCATTTATAAAAATGATTTTCTCCTGTTTTAGTAATACTATAAACCTTTTTATTTTTTCCATTCTCAACACTTTCTATAAAACTTACACTTTGTGATTCAACCAATTTTTTAAGTGCACTTCTTATACTCCCCGCGCTATTAGAGCATATAAGTGTTAAATTATTTTTTATAAATCCTCCTATTTCATATCCTGACATTGGTTTTAATAGCAATAATCCTAATATAATAAATTCCATAAAATATCTCCTTACGTCATATGTCTTATAGACATATTATCTTAAAACATTGTTATAGTCAATTTTTTATATCTTAGACACTATATCTAAAAAAACTGTGAATAATAATTATTAATCACAGTTTTTTACCTCTAATATTTATTTCTATTATTTTTAATCAATCTTCTACAACTCATTGCAATAACAAAAACTAATAATATTATTGAAATTATCATAATTTTCCTCCCCTAAGGAGTTGGGACTACTTCACTATCCATCCATGGTATAGGTCCATCATCCTTTTCTTTTGAAATTGTGAATTTCAACGTTTTAGGTGTTTCACTTACGTCATTCTCATAAAATATAAAGTTTTCTGTAATTTTACTATATCCTTCAGCTGAAATTGCAATTTCATAATTTCTATTTAATTCTAATTCTATATAAGTTTTTCCATAAAACATTACTCCATCTTTATTTAAAATATGATTACCATCAAAATCTATATAAAATTCTCTAATATAATTGCCATTGTCATCCATCACATAAAAATTAATATTTATTTTTCCTTCCAATTCCTGTTTTTCTTTTTCTAAAAACATTCTTATAATTGGTAAAGTTTTAAAATCTGATGCTTTCAAATTTAAGCATTCCTTTTTAATATATTGATTTGCCTCAATAACAAATGAAAAAGAATCTCCAGTTACAATTAATTCACCTATAGAATTATATTCACAATTATCTATACATGTTAATTTAAAATCTATTATCCCTCTAGTATCATAATCTCTTATGTCTAAACCTAATGAAATAGGTTCAAATATAGCTTCCTCTTCATTGGGCAAAAGTCCTATTTCAAAAAAATTATTGATTGCTTCTTGATGACTCCATTTAACTTGATATGATTGATATCCTTCCGCTAAAAATGAAACTACATAATTATCTTTTAATAATACTTTAAAAGTATTATTCCCCATTTTTGCATAAAATATTTCGCCATTAATATTTACCTTTGTATCTTTTATTGGAGATTTTGAATTTAAATCATACACTTCAATATCTATTTCAGCAAATTCTTCTTCTTTTAAATTAGAATGCTCTTCACAAAGAGTAATTCTTTCTCCAAGTCCTTCCCAACTTGATTCTTTATGTCTATAGTACTTCTCTTTGATTAATTTATAATCAATTTCAAATGTCTTTGAATCAATTTCAATAAAATCTTCTTTCTTTGCATTTGATATATACATTCTTTTACATTCTTCATGATCATTTATAAATTCTGTAGTATAAATTGGTTCAAAGATAATCTCGTTGTTATTTAGATTAATTTCTTCTAAATTCTCGTCTTCTTCATCACTATTCTTATCTTCTACTAAATCTATAATCTCTTTAGATTCTTCACTATCTTCATCATTATTTTCCTCTTGCTTATCTTCTTTAAACTTCGTCTTATTAAACTCAATATAATTATCTGGAATATTTATATGAACTGCATTATAACCTGGCAATGCTCTTTCTAGTTTTATAATTTTGCTTTCTACCCCATCCATTGTTTTAATATTTACCTTTAGATTTTTTATATCGCCCTTACCTAATAAGACATTTATTGGCGTATAATGGATTTGATGTCTATCAATAAATCTGTGATTTTCAATTTCTATATTTCCAATTACTATTTCAACATCTTCCATAGAAAACATACCTTTAAATTCTTGAGGAACATCATAATATATGTCAATATATTTATCTTTTAATAAAAAATTAGTTAATTCTGCTTTTTTCTTTGCGATTTCAATACTTGCCATGTTTTTATTATATTTTTTAAGTAATTCTATCGCTGGAATAATCCTTGTTTCATATAATTGTTTCTTATTGTTTATCACAATTTTTCTTTTCAATTCTTCGCTTAATCCACTAATAGTTAATTTATCTCTTTCTTGAATTAAAGAAGCTAATTCAGCCTCGTTATTCCAAATTTCATTCATGTATTTATTAACAAATTCATCTATCTTAATTGAAATCAAATCTTCTTCAGTATATGTTTGATTTATAATATTGGCTAAATTATTTCTCCACCATGTTAAAGACCTAATTCCTTCTCCTCTAAAATAATATTCTTTATACATTTCGTCCCATGCATTTTCATTTCCCTTAATTGCTTCATCAACAAATTTATTAAATGAATACTCAATAACAAAATTTGAAATTCCCGCTAATTTACTTGAATATTCTCCAATCATCCCTAACCCATAATCATACATTTCTTTAGCTAAATCCATAACAGCTTTTCTTTTTTCATATGAATCTTTCTTATTTAAATAATTAAATGAATTGGCATATTTTGTTAATAATTTTCCTCTTGAATAATATTTACACATTTCACCAAATTCTTTGAATTGATATACTTCGCTATTAATTACAAAAGATGCTACATTATCAGGAATAAATTTTGCTGAAGTTGATATCGCAGAATCTAAATCTGTAATAGCTAATTTAACTAACTCATAATCACTGTATTCTTTTTTAATATTTTTTATACTATCTATAATTTCATCTTCTGTTAATAATTTTGGTTTACAAGCTTTTCTATTAATATTACTAACCATTGCATATTTTGATAGATGATCTGTAAAAATCACTATTACGTTGTCTTCTGGATAAATTTCATAATATGGATACTCCCATTTTTTTTCAGATTCATTATAATACATAGCACCAATATACGATTCTTCATCTTCTTCCTTTATTTGTGCGTCTGAATATTTAAATTCTATTCTAATTAAATCATTAAATTTATGAATATTTCCTATCTCAATTTCAAACACAAAAATACTTTTATAATCTTCTGGTAACCCTGTTTTGTCATAATTAGATATATCAGCTATTTTAAGCTCCATTTCTTTATCTATAATGTTTGGTGGCAAATATATCGTTCCTAATTGTTCTTCAAGTAAAGGCACTATTCTTGTTTCAGAATTAATTACTGTTGTCTGATTAATTATTGAACTATCTTGAGAAACAATTTTACCCTCTTTATTATCTTTTAAATTTGTTTGATTTTTAGATTTATCAATTATCTCACTATTAGATGATTTACTACTATTTAGTATATAATCATCTAATATATCTGTATATTCATATAAATAATACCCCACCATAAATATTAAACTAAAAATCAATACTAATACACCAATCTTCCTTTTGCCTTTTGCTATTAACGTAAAAGACACTATAATTAAAATTAAAACAATTAAAATCCAAATGCTCATTTTTCTCCTCCATTTTTGTTTATTGATAATAAATACTCTGAATAATAAATATATTCTTCTAATTCAATTGACATTTTTTTTGTTATTTCATCAGTAGATACTTTATAATATCCAATTTTTTCTCCCTGAATATTTCTTATAATATAAAATGGTATATCTTGAGATAACACTATAATTTGTAATACCATAATTACTAATGCTGAACATACACTTATTATAGAAACATAAAAATCTAATATACTATTTTTTTCAGCTATTATAAGAATAATATTAGCACTCACCATTGTTAATGAAAAAGTCAGTAGGATGCTCATAATTAATTCACATTTGAATATTCTAGTAAAAATTTCATTTATAAATGCAATAATTATAATGAAAAGCATAACATTACTTATTGTACCAATTAATGTAGCTTCCATTGTTATTATCCCTATTAAAAAAACAATTCCATAACAAATATATTTAATCAAATTATCGTAATTTTTTGAAATTTTATAACTAAATAAAATGATAAGTACATATGCTATGCTTTTAAATACATCTGAAAAGAAAAAAATATACTCTCTATTTTTTATAACAAATAATAATAAGACAAAGCTTAATATTATTTGAAAAATAATTCTAAAATAATTATTCTTTCCATATGATGAATTTTTATTATGTTCTAATTTATTATCATACTCATAAATAGTTTTATAACCTGTTAATTCCTGATCTAAAACACTATATATTTTCCCACTAAAAAAATAATAATGTCCTAGAATCTTATTTCTCTTAATTATTGCAGATTTATGAAAAAATAAAGCTATCCACATAATTACAATTAGCACATAAATTAATTTGATAATACTTATTTTATCAATACTAAATATTCCCAAAATAAAATTAATCCCCAAGATACCAAGTGATATTATTAAATACATTAATTTGTTCCTTTTTGATTTACTCATTTTCCCCTCCCATTTATTATATTAACCCTAAATAAAATAAAAAAAAATCACCTCAATGGGTGATTCCCTAATAAGGGTGATAAAGAGGTGATGTAGTTTTACCTATAATTTTACTTTTTAACAAATTTTTCGTTAAGTTCAATTAACTCTCTTTTATTTTTCACATTATACTTTGAATATATTTTTCTTGCATGTGTTTTAAGTGTATTTTCACTTATATATAATTTATTTGCAATATCTGCATTTTTGTACTTTTGACACATAAGAACTACAATTTCTCTTTCTCTATCTGTTAGACTATCTAAGCCTACATTTGGAATATAATAATTTAAAGCATTAAATTCATTTTCAATTTTCTCTTTTTCAGAAATAAATACCTGTGAAATCATAAATGAAACAAAAATACTTATCGAACATATTACTATTCCTATTTTTAAATCTGATGTAATAATAAATAGTAAATTGCCTACAAAAACACCAAGTAAATTGATTCCCATACATCCAAAAAAAATCTTAAATGGTCTTTTAGTCATATATCCTAATTTACCAACACTGCCCCAAATAATAATATCTAACAATAAAAATCCAAATGATTCAAAAAAAT
>Ga0193961_1000434_pt1 | contig 16189 bp, 10 predicted proteins | sample FB_4_MG_FD_140371 | JGI IMG/M metagenome (GOLD analysis project Ga0193961, IMG submission 140371) | Microbial mat bacterial communities from the Broadkill River, Lewes, Delaware, United States - FB_4_MG | ecosystem: Environmental > Aquatic > Freshwater > River > Microbial mats | place: USA...
ACTGGGTACCAGTAACTCACCCAGCGCCAACCATCAAACTCAGGGGAATGACCGCGTTGCATATTGATTCTAGATTCATCGCAATCCAATCGCAGTAAAAACCATTTCTGTTTTTGACCGATACAAACAGGTTTTGAATCCCAGCGAACTAATCTTTTTGGTAATTTGTATCTTAACCAATGTCGACTTGTCGCTATGATTTTTACGTCTTTCTTAGTAAGACCTACCTCTTCATACAACTCTCGATACATAGCTTGTTCAGGTGTTTCACCGTCATCAATTCCTCCTTGAGGAAATTGCCATGAATGTTGTCCGTATCGTTTAGCCCAGAAGACCTGACCATGGTTGTTACAGATTACAATACCCACATTTAAGCGGTAACCATCGCCATCTATCACTGGCCAACCTCTAATATAATCTTTAATTGCGGTAATTTTTCCACATATCCCCAAGCGGAGCAAACTTACTAGTGTGACTAGCACAGAAATTATCGCCGAATCTTACAGTTATGGATAACTATTCACCAATAAAGTCGTTATACACATTAAGGTGAGACCTACTCCACATTTATTCACCTTTTCTGTGTATAACTATGTGAAAAAACACCAAACAAGCGATCGTTTATTCGATACAACATATTTGCGCAACAACACAACGACAAGGAAAAACCTATTTAGCCATTAAAATACAACCACTTAACAATAAAACAATCATCAAACAGGCACAGATAAATTCAAACAAATTTGCCCTATTTAAAATTGTACAAAGATCAATCAGCACTCTATTTATCCACATTATTAACTTTAAAAAAAGCTAATACCTGAAAACTCAAGCAAAAATTCAATGCAAAAACCCTGTTAATTCATACATACCCTGCTAATACTGTTATTTTTCCGCCTATCTCTGTGGATAACCTATTAATGAAGATCTTTTCATCATTTAGTACGATCTTTGCTCAGGTCGAATTTTTATGAAATAAGGTTAGAATAGCAATAACGATTCTAAGAAGTATTATTGATGAAAGCGGAACCAAAATCAGAACAAGAACTACTGGCTCGCGCTACTGAGATCGCCGGCCTCACTTTCAAAGAACTTGCTGAAGAGGCAGGAGTCGATATACCGGCAGATTTACGTCGAGATAAGGGTTGGGTAGGTCAGTTACTTGAGTGGCATTTAGGCGCAACGGCAGGCAGCAAACCACAACAAGATTTTGAAAAACTGGGCATAGAACTTAAAACCATCCCAATTGGCTACAATGGCAAGCCTCTTGAGACGACATTCGTCTGTGTTGCGCCTTTAATCGGCGTACATGGCTTAACATGGCAACAAAGCCATGTACGCAACAAACTATCCCGAATACTTTGGATACCTGTTGAAGGGGAAAGAGAGATCCCTTTAGCTGAGCGTCGAGTTGGCTCACCATTAATTTGGTCACCCAGTGAAGAAGAAGAACTGCAGTTACAAACAGATTGGGAAGAGTTGATGGAGTTGATTGTTCTGGGGCAAATAGAAAAGATCACCGCTCGGCATGGGGAAGTGTTACAGCTTCGACCAAAAGCGGCTAATAGTCGTGCTCTGACTGAAGCTTACGGTGCCAGTGGCAAGCCCATCAAAACGTTGCCACGCGGGTTCTACTTAAGAACTCAGTTTACCGCACGAATTTTAGCAAATAACTTCGCCTAATGAGTTGTCAGCGTTAACTCTATATCGTGATACATAGGCACGGTTTCTGAACCAAACTCATCATAACTATTATGCAGGCGCAAATAAGCACGTTCGACATCTAAACGGTGCAACTCCTCTTTTACTTGCTCTAAAGAGGCGAAGTGAATCGGGTTCCCATCGACACAAATTGGTTCCAATTTATGCTTGTACTCAACAGCCAATAAATACTGAGATAGACCAGAACAACTAATCACAAACACTTTCGGTGGCTGGTAACTCTTTTTATGAGGACCATGTATCCACTTATCCAATTGCTTTCTATGCATATCCCCTCCTAAATGGTTTGAGCGTATGAGGTGCACGTCTAAACTGAGTTTAGCAGTAAGCTTGATCATAATTATAAGTATAGAACGCTCAAATTGGTGCTCTGCTCACTTCCATTACACACAATAGCTGGCTTATATTGGCTGAACAAGGATCTAAGTTCAGCTTACCAACGCAGGCACAACCGCACTGTTTCATCCCAAAAGGAAGCGCTATGAAATATCACAAACTCCCGCATTCCAGTTTAGAAATCAGCAAAATCTGTTTGGGTACCATGACGTTTGGCGAACAAAACTCCCAAACAGATGCCTTCAATCAGCTAGACTACGCCCTAGAGCGAGGCGTAAATTTTATCGATACCGCTGAAATGTATCCCGTTCCACCCAATGCTAAAACACAAGGTGCAACCGAAAGCCACATCGGCAATTGGCTAGATAGATCAAGAAAAAGAGAAAAGGTCATCTTGTCTACGAAGGTCGCAGGACCAAGAAATGTGCCCTATATTCGTGACAATATGAAACTTGATAGGCGCAATATTCACCAAGCCATTGACGATAGCTTGATGAGACTAAAAACCGATTACATTGATCTTTACCAACTTCACTGGCCACAACGTGAAACCAATACCTTTGGGCAACTCAATTACCCTTATCCAGACTCGCAACAAGAAGTCCCCTTAATCGAAACGCTTGAGGCAATGGCGGAGTTAGTCAAAGCTGGAAAGATTCGCTATATCGGCGTATCAAATGAAACCCCTTGGGGGGTGATGAGCTTATTGAAATTAGCTGAAAAGCACGACTTACCTAGGATTGTTTCGATTCAAAACCCCTATAATCTGCTCAACCGTAGCTTTGAAATCGGATTATCGGAAATTAGCCACTTTGAAGGGGTTGAGTTGCTGGCATATTCACCATTAGCCTTCGGCTGTTTAAGCGGTAAATATCTTAATGGTCAAAGACCGGAGGGGGCTCGTTGTTCATTGTTCGAACGTTTTGTACGTTATTTTACTCCACAAGGTATCGCTGCCACACAAGCTTATGTTGAGCTCGCGTATAAGCATGGTCTCGACCCTGCTCAAATGGCATTGGCATTTGTTAATCAGCGTCCATTCGTTGCTGCAAATATTATTGGTGCAACAACGATGGAACAGCTAAAAGCCAATATCGATAGTATCTCGATTGAGTTAAGTGATGAGTTATTAAAAGAGCTCCAAGCGATTGGGACCACTTACTCCAATCCTTGTCCGTAAGTTGTTAGGGGGAGGAAAGACTCTCTTCCCTCCCTCCTGTTACGTTACTATTCGCGAAGTTAACACTCGTCGAAGGTGACGGATATGACGCTCGGCCTTCACTTCAGGAGCAAGACTATTACCTAGCGGACGCCCTTCTTTGTCTAAGCCAATATCTCGCAATAAGTGTTCATTTTGCCATGGAATCTCATGCGCACTACGACGAACTTTACGCAGCCATGCTCGCTCTTCACGGCGTAGATCAGCTTTGACTAATACGGTAGCTAGTTTTAGGTAAATTGAATGACTCATGGTTTTCTCCAGTTATTAGTAATGCTGGGGAAAAGGTCAACAGATCAGAACCATAATATTGAGAACTTAATTAGCTGCCTTTTTCCGCAGCCAATTAAAAATGGTTACGGATTAAATAATTGCGTGTTTAGGTTTTCGATCAGCCATATCATTGGCAAAACTAGAAGCAAAGCTCCAGATTGCAATGGGATCGAAAGAGGTACACGTGTTTTGAATGACATTGAACTGTTTCATCGTGCGCCTCCTAGCAAAAATTTAATCCAATTTGGTGTGGGGTATGAGCCTAAACTCATGGTTAAATTCTAAGCAACGCAGATTAATATTCAACCACTAATTAACTGAAAAAATAAAAACAAACGTTTAACCTAAAATAACCCCGTTAACAGCTAATTTTATAAGATATTCCTCTTGGAAATATGTACCCTTCGTTACATTTGTTTAAAGCAAAAAAAACCAGCTTAGAAAAGCTGGCTTTAAATTCAAATAGATAGTTTTAATATACGGTGTCAATCAACACTTGTTTTTCAACAACCCAATCTCGACTATCTTGATGGTTCAATTGCAATGCCACATCAACCGCTTTGTTTGGGTCTAGCTCAAACTGCCACGCAAAGACTACTTCCCACTGATTTTCGTCGTGCGTTCTAATTTCCAAATCATCGCCGTCGATCACCCACACATCATCACCTTGACGAAGTGAGACACTATCTATCGTTAAATCAGCAGGTAACGGCTGAGATGACTCTAAACTGAGAGCACCATGTAAGTTCTGCTCTTGCACCTCACCAATAGTCGGCATTTTATTCAACCAAAGATTGCTGGTTAACTGAATTTGCGCATCGTTAATAACAGTTTTCTCATCTTGATCCCAGTTCACTTGTGGTGAAACACACCCTACTAGTAATGCAAGAGTCAGTGAAACAATCGCGAGTTTTTTCATATTATTACCTCTGTGCTAGCCACTCTTTGAGTACCTGAATATCACTTTGATATTCTTTCTTAATTTCATCAACCCAGTCATCAATATTCTCCCACCAAGCAGGTTGATCTGGAGATTGCGCTTTCTGTGCAACACTCTGAATGTGCCTCAAGCCAATAGACCCCGCTGCACCTTTAATTTTATGCGCTTCAGAGACAATACCCTCTTGATCTTTGGCTATCATATTGGAATCAAGTAATTCAATATAATCAGGCATCATCTCTTCAAACATTTTGATGCTTTCCAAGACAGGCTTCGCACCAACAATACCAACATAAGACTCCAACATATCCAAATCTAAAATGCTGTGATAAACCTCTTCATGATCGACTACATGTTTTGTTTCTGGCAAATGAGGCATCGGCTGTTCAGGCTCATGAGCACTAAACAGTGCAATCACTTCTTGTACATCAGTCACCGAAAGCGGCTTGCTTATCGCTTCATCCATACCTTGTTCATAATAATCTTGTTTGTTCTTTATGACATTTGCAGTTAATGCAACCAACGGCGGTAACTGTGGATAATGCTCGCGATAATAAATCGCCACATCAAATCCCGTCATATCTGGCAACTGGATATCAAGGAATACTAAATCGTAAAGATCAGGGTCAAACATTTCAATTGCTTCTTGCCCCGTCATCGCCACCGTAACTTCGTGCCCCATACTCTCAAGTAAAGAGCGAGCAACCGTAATATTCAGCTCGATATCTTCCACCATAAAGATGTTAAGCTGTTGCTGAGACGATTGAAGTTCAACTTTAGCAATCTCGGTATTTTCAACCACAGGCACACAAATTGTGACTGTAAAGGTACTACCAAATCCTTCTTCACTACTGACCGTAATATCGCCACGCATCATTTCAATCAGTTGCTTAGATACCGCTAAGCCTATGCCTGTACCCACTGCATGCAGATTGTCCTTCTCAGACTTCACTTGGTAGTACATTGCAAAGATGTTATCCAATTCAGACTCTGGAATTCCGACTCCCGAATCCTCAACCTCCAACGTAATATGAGCAAAACCATCTTCAATCGATGAACTCACCGATAATATCACGCCACCTTCTTTGGTGAACTTCATGGCGTTGCTGATCAGATTCCACAAAACTTGACGCAAACGAGTCGCATCGGCGCTGATTGCGGTCGGTAAGTCATTCAAGCGCTCTAGGTCGAACCTCAACCCTTTTTGTTCTGCCATCAGTGCCGCGATACTTTCAATCTCAACCACAAACTCTTCAAAATTAAGCGGAGCAGGATAGAGCTCTAGTTTGCGGCGATCAAACTTATCCATATCAATAATGTCATTGAATATATTGCCAAGCGTGATGGCACTAACGTTGATGGTCTGCATGTGCTTACGCTGTTCATCCGTCATTGGGGTGTCAAGCAGCATACGGCTCAAGCCGACAATACCATTGAGTGGCGTTCTTAGTTCATGACTAATGGTCGATATAAAGGTGGTTTTATCGCGGCTGGCTTTCTCTAGATATTCTTCATTGCGTTTACGCTCAGTAATATCACGACCAAAGCCAACTAACCCTAAATGGCGACCATCTTTACTGTAAAATGGGACTTTACGCAGTTCAAAATAGATTTTTCGACCATCCGGATATTCCAGCCACTGTTCATAAGTAAGTGCTTGGTTATCAGCAAAAACTTCTTCATCGGTTTCAACAATTTGCTGAGCGACTTCCTTGCTGTATACCTCCCAAGGGGTCAAACCCACCAACTGTGACTCGTTCTTACCAGTTAACTCTTCCATCGCACGGTTACAACCAGAGAAGATACCTTCCGCATTGCGGTAATAGATAAGATCGGGAGACGCATCGATAAAAGAACGCAATAATGCAGTGCGCTCTGCCAGCTCCATTTGAGTACGTTCACGTTGATAAACCTCGTTTTCGAGATCTTTCATCGCTTCTTCACGCCCCTCTTCTGCTTTGACTCGGTCTTCGATCTCTTGATTTAGTTTTTCGATATTGAGCTGTAATTGCTGATTCAACTCTTGGTCACGTGAGCGCATCACTTTAAGCTTGGAGACCAGCTTAGAAAGCCTCTGGCGAGATTCTTCTAGTTGATCGACAACTACCGAGAGAAAGTAAACCGCCCAAGGGGTAATGACTAACCCGAAGAAAACCGAGCGAACAATATCAATATCATCAACATGACCGCTAAGAAATAACGTTATTCCGACCTGTACAACAACAGCTACCGAGATCAGAGCAAGAGCAAGAAGTATAGAGAATCGCAAAATACCAAGTTTGACGAGCAAGTCGACATAGTATTGAGCCAGGTTCTTGATGGGTTTCATTAAGCGCTCCAAGCGAGAAAAGACAGCAGCCATCGCCACGAGTTTCAGCTGCTACATTTAGAATAATATGTGACGATTTATCGGAATAGTTTACCTGCTTTCATAAATCACAGCTAAGAAATCCCTGTTCGCTATAGGCTTAATTACCGGATGTGTGATGTATGCTGGTTTGATTACGACCATTTGCTTTCGCTTGGTACAAAGCGCTATCAGCCTGAGCAACTAACGCTTCAGCACTGTGGTCTGATTTTGGTATGAGTGAAACCACACCGATACTAACAGTAATAAATTCACTCACTTGTGAACCTTTATGGGGAATAGACAACTGACTGACTGCCGCATGAATTCGTTCAGCAAGTACTAGAGCACCTTGCTGTGTCGTATTGGGCAAAATGAACGCAAACTCTTCACCGCCATATCGAGCCACACAATCACTCGAACGAGTAATCACACTGCGAAAAGCTTGGGCGACGCCAATCAATGCTTCATCGCCTTTTTGGTGCCCATAAAGATCGTTGAAACCTTTAAAGTAATCAATATCACACAACATCACAGTCAACGGTTGCTGCTCGCGAATATGAATATGCCACAGCAGATCCAATTGTTCATCAAAGCGGCGACGATTGGATATTTGAGTCAGACCATCAATAAAGCTCAATCGCTCCAATTCTTGGTTCGCTTCTTCCAGCTTTTTTGCCGCAAGGTATCGTTCTGAGACATCTCTTGCCATCACCAATACACCATTGGTGCTAGATGCGGGGTCGCGAAATGGCGATTTAACAACGTCATACCATGTTATTTCTCCATTGCTATGCACAACCCGATCAACATAACGTAAAGACACTCCTTCATTTAGCACTTTGTCATCACTTTTGGAGAGACGAAGATAAACGTCATTTGGAACAACATCTTGTAAGCGCTGACCGATAAGATCATTAACATCTGAGATACCTAAAGCTTTTACAAAAGGCAGATTACACGCTTGATAAACCATGTTCTCATTAATAATGCCAATTGAATCAGGGCTTGCTTCTAAGATGTTCTGCAGAATGGTTTCGCGCTGAGCAAGTGCTATTTCCATATCACGGCGCTTATCCATTTCGTCACGTAGATTACGCTGAATATCATGCCAGTCAGTCACATCATGACTAATACCCAGCATACCTAGCGGCTTACCTTGCGGTGACATAAGCAAACTTTGGTGCGTTTCAAGCAGGCAACTACGCCCCAAGAGATCGACTGTCCAGTGACGGTGAGAAGCTCGACCTTTGAGCACCCCCGCAATGTCATTCATCCCTTCATCAAAACGGTCACCCCAAAATCGGTCAAAAGCTCGGTTGGTAAAGAGCTTCTCACCATTAGGACCTTTTACAAAAATCAGTTCCGATAAGTTTTCAAAAGCACTCTTGATCACCGATAAAGAATGAACTTGCTCCATGACTTCATCTGCACTCGGTTGATAAGGGGTTAGATAGAAAAGCCAACATGGTCGACCACGGTACATAGTGGGACGCCCGGAAACTTCAACTCGAATAGTCTGATTGGCTGAAAGTGGCCAATCGATTCGATAAGCGGTAGAGGGATGGGAAGAGAAATAGCCCATTAACTCAAGTACGAACGATTGATTAAGCGTTCCTGGCAATAGGTAATAACGACCAACTCGACGGACGCCCAGTACGCGCGTTGCAATTGGATTAGAGATTAATAAATTACCCGACTTACTCTCCACCAACATCATCGGTACTGGAGCATCTTCGATAAGTCTTTTGATTTGTCGATGAAGACGAAGGTATACCTGACCCATTATGACTAAAAGTACAACCGCAATAAGCAGCTCTAATCCATGAAGGTGGATAGACTCAAATATCCAACTTTCCGACTTATCAATCATACAGGCTTATTATCTCAGGCTTGACGTTCGCTAAAAGATAGCAGTTTTTATAAAATTAATCTTAACAAATCAAGGCTTAATGTAGTGAAACGTTTTCGCTGTTAACGAACCTTGAGCGCCGTCGCGATTTAACGCTCGACCTATTTCCGTCATCGCTAACCAGCGGTTCTCACACCAAAGTGGTGATAACAAAGTTGGACGGCGTGCAGCAGAAGAAACACGATGAAAAATGATTTCAGCAGGCGTCATACGGATCAACTCACTGGCAATACTCACGTAGTCTTCTAGCTCTGGCGCTTCAAGTCTGCCTGCGCGCCATGCTTTTGCCATAGTACTGCCTTCAACAATATGTAACCCATGCAGTTTAATACCATCAGTCCCTACCGATAAAACTTGCTGCATAGTGCGTACGTTATCTTCACGAGTTTCTCGTGGTAATCCGACAATAAGGTGGGTACATACCTTAATACCGAGTGCACGAGCCCGTTTAGTGATTTCGGCATAGCATTCAAAATCATGACCACGATTGATACGTTTAAGTGTGTCATTGTTGGCTGTTTGCAAACCAAGCTCCAGCCATATCTCATAGCCTTGTTCAACGTAGCCAGAGAGTAGATCTAATACGGCATCTGGCACACAGTCAGGGCGTGTACCGACACATAAACCGACAATATCTGCCGCTTTTAATGCTTCTTCGTACATATTCTTCAGTACTTGAACTTCACCATAAGTACTGGTGTAAGCCTGAAAATAAGCGAGATATTTTTTCGCGCGCTTAATTTCTCCCGCTCGATCGCTTAACTGTTCTTGAATACTTTTAATTTGAGTTTCTTCATCGGCAAACGAAGCAACATTGCAAAATGTACAACCACCACGACCGATGGTCCCATCACGATTTGGGCAGCTAAATCCACCGTGCAGCGTCAGCTTATGTACCTTCTCGCCATAACGACGATGTAAATCTTGACCGATGGTATTAACGAGTTCGTGTAATTGCATCTTTAACCACTAATGAGAATGTAAACCATTAAGATTCATGTAATTAGATTACACGATTTGCTTTTTTTAACGCCTGCGATCTAAACAGAACCACCTATTTGATCCCTATCACAAATCAATAAACATTCAAAAACACGTGCTTCAAGCTAAAATTTAAGCAAAAAATAAACATAAAACCTATTTAATGCGCGAAAAAATTGCGCAACAAGGCTGACTTTTGATTGCATTTTAACCCGAGTAAATTGTAGGATACTTACAGATCTCACTTGCTAAGCGTTATCGCTAATTACAAAATAATCGGCAAGGAAATCGGTGATAGACAAATCCCACCTATATAAATCACTACAAAAGTGATGCTGTTAATTGGATATCACCAAGGATTGTCTTTCTCGCAACATTTTTCCTGTGAGAAAAGAAGGGAATCAAACCTGAACAACCTCGGTCAGGTGCGAATCAAACTATAAAAGGAAGTGGCGCGCGATTAAGTTTGCTTGATAACAGTGCGCCCGAATTAGATTGGAAGGATGTATCTATGGTAGATAGAGAGCAGAGCACCCAAGGTCTGTACACTCCTGAATTGGAACACGACGCTTGTGGTATCGGTTTTGTTGCTCACCTAAAAAACCGTAAATCACACGCAGTAGTGACTCAGGCCCTTGATATGCTTGCACGAATGGAGCACCGTGGCGGTCAGGGTTGCGACCCTTGTAGCGGTGACGGTGCAGGTATTCTACTTCAAAAACCTCATGAATTTCTTTTAGAAGAAGCGGTAAAGCTTGGCATCAAGCTACCTTCTTTTGAAAAGTATGGTGTTGGTGTGGTTCTTTTCCCGAAAGACCAACACAAAAGAGCACAATGTCGCGATATTCTAGAGCGCAATGCCAAACGCCTTGATCTTGAAGTCATCGGCTACCGTGTACTGCCAACCGACAACTCAATGATCGGAGCAGATCCACTTAGCACAGAGCCTCAATTCGAGCATGTCTTTATTACTGGTGGCCCAGGCATGTCACCAGAAGAACTTGAGCGTAAACTGTACGTACTGCGTAACTACACTATTCGCGTAAGTCTAGAAAGCGTCTCCAACATTGGTGATGATTTTTACATCAACTCAATGTCATACAAAACCTTGGTGTATAAAGGTCAGTTAACCACAGAACAAGTACCTCAGTACTTCTTGGATCTGCAAAACCCGACCATGGTAACTGCGCTGGCACTGGTTCACTCTCGTTTCTCAACCAACACCTTCCCGAAATGGCGCCTAGCACAGCCTTTCCGTTACATTGCACACAATGGTGAAATCAACACGGTTCGCGGTAACTTAAACTGGATGAAAGCGCGTGAAGCCATTCTAGAATCAGAATTATTCACCCAAGCTGAAATCGACATGCTCCTGCCTATCTGTCAAGAAGGTAGCTCAGATTCATCTAACTTCGACATGGCGCTTGAACTCCTAGTTCTTTCTGGTCGTAGTTTGCCACATGCATTAATGATGATGATCCCTGAAGCATGGCAAGAAAACAAAAACATGGAAGCCAAACGTCGCGCGTTTTATCAATACCACGCCAACGTGATGGAACCATGGGATGGTCCTGCCTCTGTCTGTTTCACCGATGGTGTTCAAGTGGGTGCGACATTAGACCGAAATGGTCTGCGTCCTTCTCGCTACACAGTAACCAAAGATGACTTCTTGGTGATGGCGTCTGAATCAGGCGTGGTCGATATTGCACCTGAGAACGTTGAGTTCCGTGGTCGTTTGCAGCCAGGTCGCATCTTCGTCGCCGACTTAGAGCAAGGTCGCATCATTTCTGATGAAGAAGTGAAAGACTCAATCGCTAATGCTCAGCCATATGAGAAGTGGGTGGAAGAAAACCTACTTAGCTTGAAAAAGCTACCTGATGCGAGCAACCAATTTAGCCAACCTTCTCCAGAGCGTCTGTTACACCGACAACAAGCCTTTGGCGTCAGCTCTGAAGAAGTAAATGAAGTTATCGTACCGATGGCGAACGATGGTAAAGAGCCGCTTTCTGCAATGGGTGCCGACTGGCCTCTGGCGGTTCTATCTCATCAATCTCAACATCTATCAAACTACTTTAAGCAGCTATTTGCTCAGGTAACCAACCCACCGATCGACCCGATCCGTGAACGTATGGTTATGTCACTGAATACTTACCTAGGTAAGGATCAGAACCTACTGACTGAGACGCCGCTTCACTGTCAAAAAGTTGAATTGGAATCACCTGTACTGGCTAATGCTGAACTTGAGAAACTGCGTGCCATCGATAACGAGCACCTACAAGCTAAGACGCTAGACATCGTATTCCAAGCCAATGAAGATCAAGGCAAACTTGAGCGAGCGCTAAAACGTATTTGTCAGTACGCAGAAGACGCAGTGATTGATGGCTACTCAATCATCCTACTGACTGACCGTGCAGTAAACTCAAACCATGCAGCTATTCCTGCAATGCTGGCTGTGGGTGCAGTACATCACCACCTCATTCGCAAAGGTCTACGTGCAAAATGTGACATCGTGGTAGAAACCGCTGATGCGCGTGAAACCCACCACTTTGCAACTCTATTAGGTTACGGTGCTAACGCAGTTAACCCATACCTAGTGACCGAAACTATCGTCGATCTTCAGCGTACTAAAAAGCTAGATCCAGAAGCGAATCCACGCGATCTGTTCAACAACTACCGCAACGCGGTAAATGGCGGACTGCTTAAAATCTTCTCTAAGATGGGTATCTCTACCCTGCAGTCATACCATGGCGCGCAGATCTTTGAAGCGCTTGGTATTCACAAGTCTGTGGTTGATAAGTACTTCACAGGTACGGTTTCTCGTATCCAAGGTCTTACCCTTGATGACATCGCTAAAGAAGTATTGGTTCGTCACCGTGTAGGTTACCCGCAGCGTGAAATCCCAGTTCAAGTATTGGATGTTGGTGGTGTTTACCAATGGAAACAACGCGGCGAAAAGCATTTATTCAACCCTGAAACTATCTCGCTACTGCAAGAGTCAACGCGTAATAAAGACTACGCGCAATTCAAACAGTATGCGGCAGCAGTTGATAAACAAGGCGATAACGCAGTTACATTACGTAGCCAGCTTGAATTTATCAAAAATCCAGCGGGTTCAATCCCACTAGATCAAGTTGAGTCAGTCGATAGCATCGTTAAACGTTTTGCGACTGGCGCAATGTCGTTTGGTTCTATTTCTCACGAAGCACACTCAACATTGGCAGTAGCGATGAACCGCCTTGGCGGAAAATCGAACTCTGGTGAAGGTGGTGAAGATCCAACCCGTTTCGAGCGCAAAGAAAACGGTGACTGGGAACGCAGTGCTATCAAGCAGGTGGCTTCAGGTCGATTCGGTGTAACTTCATACTACCTAACTAACGCAGACGAGCTGCAAATTAAGATGGCTCAAGGCGCGAAACCAGGTGAAGGTGGCCAGCTACCGGGTGATAAAGTCGATGACTGGATCGGCGCAACGCGTCACTCTACTCCTGGGGTGGGACTGATTTCACCACCACCAAACCACGATATCTACTCAATCGAAGATTTAGCACAGCTAATCTACGACTTGAAAAACGCTAACCGCGCAGGTCGTGTTAACGTTAAGCTGGTATCAGAAGCGGGTGTGGGAACCATCGCATCCGGCGTTGCTAAAGCGAAGGCCGATGTGGTACTTATCGCTGGTTTCGATGGCGGTACAGGTGCATCACCACTTTCTTCTATTCGCCACACCGGTCTTCCTTGGGAACTGGGTCTAGCTGAAACTCACCAAACGCTACTGAAAAACGGTCTACGTAACCGTATCGTTGTTCAAGCCGATGGTCAGATGAAGACCCCTCGCGACCTTGCGATTGCCACTCTACTGGGTGCAGAAGAATGGGGCGTGGCAACGGCAGCGCTTGTCGTTGAAGGTTGTATCATGATGCGTAAGTGTCATAAGAACACCTGCCCTGTTGGTATCGCGACACAAAACAAAACGCTACGTGAGCGCTTCGATGGTCGCGTAGAAGATGTCGTTACCTTCTTCCAATACATGGCTGAAGGTCTACGTGAAATCATGGCGGAGCTTGGCTTCCACTCAATTGAAGAGATGGTCGGTCAAGGTAAGAAACTGAAAGTACGCCAAGATGTTTCACATTGGAAATATAAGAACCTTGATCTATCACCTGTTCTGCATGTTGAAGAGGCGCGTGAAGCCGACGGTGTATTCTGTCAAACACAGCAAAATCACAACCTAGAATCGGTACTCGATCGCAAGCTTATCCAAACGGCCATTCCAGCACTAGAGAAAGGTGAAGCAGTTAACGCTGAATTCCCAATCGTCAACACAGACCGCTCAGCCGGTACTATGTTGTCGAATGAAATCTCGAAAGTGTATAAAGACCAAGGTCTACCAAAACCAATGAATGTTAAATTCAATGGTTCTGCTGGTCAGTCGTTCGGTGCTTTCCTCGCTAAGGGCGTGAAGTTCGAAGTGGAAGGCGATGCAAATGACTACTGGGGTAAAGGTCTTTCTGGCGGTACGCTGGTACTCTACCCTAACTCGAATTCCAGCATTGTTGCCGAAGACAACATTGTGGTTGGTAACGTTTGTTTCTACGGTGCTACGTCTGGTGAATCTTTCATTCGCGGTCTTGCGGGTGAACGTTTCTGTGTACGTAACTCTGGCGCGAAAGTTGTTGTTGAAGGTGTTGGTGACCACGGTTGTGAATACATGACTGGCGGTGCGGCAATCATCCTTGGCTCAACAGGTCGTAACTTTGCTGCTGGTATGAGTGGCGGTGTGGCTTACGTTTGGGACAAATCAGGCGACTTTGAGTCTAAGCTGAACCCTGAACTGGTTGATCTCGATCCTATCGAGCAAGAAGACAAAGACCTACTACTAGACATGCTCAGCAAGCATGTTCAATTCACAGGAAGTGAAGTGGCCCAGTCATTCCTCGACAATTTTGAAACTAGCCTAGAAAGCATGGTGAAAGTAATGCCACGTGATTACAAAGCAGTACTTCAAAAGCGTAAGGAAGAGTCACAACAGAAAGAAGCGGAGGCAGTGTAATGGGTAAGCCTACTGGATTTTTAGAGCATGGTCGTGAACTCCCGCAGAAAATCGACCCAGCAGAGCGCATCAAAAACAACAAAGAGTTTGTTCTAAACGAGGAGTTTGGTGACAAAATCAATGATCAAGCTTCTCGCTGTATGGACTGTGGCGTACCGTTTTGTCATAACGGCTGCCCAATTGGCAACATCATCCCAGAATTTAACGATGCGGTTTATCGTGATAGCTGGGAAGAAGCATGGAACATTCTAAGCTCGACCAACAACTTCCCAGAGTTTACCGGTCGTGTTTGCCCTGCGCCTTGCGAAAGTGCCTGTGTATTGGGGATCAACCAAGACCCAATCACCATCTGTAACATTGAGAAAACCATTGTCGAAACTGCATACAGTGAAGGTTATGCTAAGCCAAAAACACCACGTTCTCGCACCGGAAAAACCATTGCGATTATCGGTTCTGGTCCGGCTGGTCTTTCGGCTGCGGAGCAGCTTAACAGTGCCGGTCACTCTGTGACGGTGTTTGAACGTGATGAGAAAGTCGGTGGTCTACTTCGTTTTGGTATTCCAGATTTCAAACTTGGCATGGACATCATTGATCGTAAGATCAATTTGATGGCTGAAGCTGGCGTTGAGTTTAAGGTCAATCAGCACATCGGTGTAGACGTCAATGCACAGCAACTACGTCAAGAGTTTGATGTTGTTCTGCTAACTGGCGGCTCTACGGTACCACGCGATCTTCCCGTACCAGGACGTGAGCACAAAGGCGTTTATTTTGCGATGCAATTCCTTGGGCAAAACAACCGCCGTGCGAACGGTATGGATCTAAAAACTGAAGAGATCCACGCTAAAGGTAAGCACGTAGTAGTTATCGGTGGTGGTGATACTGGTTCAGACTGTGTAGGTACTTCTAACCGTCATGGTGCGGCAAGTATTACTCAAGTAGAGATCATGCCTATCCCACCAGAGCAGCGACCAGTCAATATGCCTTGGCCGCAATACCCAATGATCATGCGCACTTCAACGTCACATGAAGAAGGGGTTGATCGCCACTGGAACATCTTAACTAAAGAGTTTATCGCTAACGAGCAAGGTGAAGTAACAGGTCTACGCCTTGCAGATATCGTATGGGATGAACCTAAAGCTGGTGAACGCCCTAACTTCAAGGAAGTTGAAGGTAGTGAACGCGTGATCCCTTGCGACATGGCATTCCTAGCAATGGGTTTCTTGCATCCAGAACCTCACGGTGTGTTGGCTCAGCTTGATATCGCATTGGATGAACGCGGTAATGTCGCGACTGAAGGCTTTGCAACCAGTCAACCTGGTGTATTTGCTGCTGGTGATATGCGCACTGGTCAATCTTTGGTTGTACGCTGTATTAACGAAGGTCGTGAATGTGCTCGCGCTGTCGATGAG
>Ga0193961_1000435_pt1 | contig 16174 bp, 15 predicted proteins | sample FB_4_MG_FD_140371 | JGI IMG/M metagenome (GOLD analysis project Ga0193961, IMG submission 140371) | Microbial mat bacterial communities from the Broadkill River, Lewes, Delaware, United States - FB_4_MG | ecosystem: Environmental > Aquatic > Freshwater > River > Microbial mats | place: USA...
TACAAAATAAATTGAAAATTCTACATAAACTTCAGGAAAAATTGGAATCATAAATCTTACAATCGCATAAACACCAAGTTTCGCCATAATTGAAGATAACAAAAATACAGCACCTGTAGGTGCATTTTTATATGTTTCCATAATCCATGTATGTAATGGGAAAAGTGGAATCTTAATTGCAAAAGCAGTAAGGAAAGCTAAGAATAACCAAATTTTAGTCGTATAATCTAAAGTAGTGATTCTTGTTAATTCATCATATGCAAAAGACCAAACTCCAAATTCACTATGATATGCAACACCAAGATATAAAATAGCTATGAACATTAATAATGAACCAACCATAGTATAAACAGTTACTTTAATAGTAGTAAATACTTTATTACCAAATCCGTATGCACCAATCATTAAAAATACTGGTAAAAGCATAACTTCCCAAAAGAAGTAAAATAATATTACATCAAGTGATAAAAGCGTACCTGTAACACCAGCTTGAACCATTAACATATTGATCCAATAACCTTTTGTTTTACCTTCCCAAAGAAGTAAATAAGCTGTAGGAACCAAAATAGCAATCATCATTAAAATTGTTAATGAAAAACCATCTAAACCTACATAATAATGGATACCATAAGTTTCAATCCACGGAACATTTGTCACAAACTGCATACCTGCACTTGGTTCAAACTCTATATAGATTTTAAGTACTAGTGCTAAAATAACAGTAGTAGTTAAAAATGCTATATTTCTAATTGTATTTACATCTCTAGTTGTAAGCATTAAACCTAATGCCACAACTGCTGGTAAAAATATAATAAACGAAAGTATATCTGAACTCATACTATAATCCTAGTGTAATATATATATAAATAAATATGCAAGTCATACCTAAAAGCATAAACGCTGCATAAAATCTAACATTTGCATTTTGTAGCATTGCTACTTTTTTACCAATGTTTACAAATCCATTTGAAGAGTTCATTATAAACCCATCAATAATTCTATCATCAAGTATTTTATCAATAAATGTAGATAGTTTTTTTAGTGATTTTACGAAAACTACATCATAAACTTCATCAACATAAAATTTATTTCCAATTAATCCAACTTCCTCTTCAGGTTTAGTTACATCAAAGTTTGCATATTTTTTGTAAGCTACTAAAATACCCATTGCTGCTACTAAAATTGATGCACCCATCAAAATATATTCTGTACTATGACTTAAATGTATAGTTTTAGAATTTAATTGTGCTAACCAAGTATCAACAAAATGACTTCCTCCAAATATTGCAGGAAAGTTTAAAAATCCAGCTCCGATTGCTCCAATTGCAAGAATTAAAAGTGGAAATGTAACAGTTTTAGGTGTATAAATATATTTTTTAGGTTCTGGAGATGGAGCTACAAATACAATAAAATACAATCTAAACATATAAAATGCTGTTAAAAATGCCGTAAACATAGCTACAGCCCATATAATATATTGTTCCTCTTGGAATGCAGCTGCTAAAATTGCATCCTTAGAAAAGAATCCTGAAAATGGTGGGATTCCTGAAATTGCTATTACACCAACTAAAAATGTAAAACCAATAATTGGTAACGATGCTCTATGTTGCGCAATTTTAAAAATATCTTGTTGATGATGTAATGCCATAATAACCCCACCAGCACCCATGAATAACATAGCTTTAAAGAAAGCGTGTGTGAACACATGAAATAATCCTGTTGAATAGAAACCTAAACCAACAGCAATAAACATATACCCTAACTGACTCATAGTTGAATATGCAAGAATCTTTTTAATATCATTTTGTCTTGTAGCAATAAATGCAGCTAATAGTGCAGAAAATGCACCAATATATGCAATAAATAATCCAATATCAGCTAAATCAATATATAAAAAATGAAATCTAGCAACCATATAAACACCAGCTGTTACCATAGTAGCAGCATGGATCAGTGCTGAAATTGGTGTAGGACCAGCCATCGCATCAGGAAGCCAAACATATAATGGAATCTGCGCAGATTTACCCATAGCACCAACAAATAGTAAAAATCCTGCTAAACCTAATAATTCAGGTGATGCATTTGTTAAGTTAGCTTCAATAGATGTAAATGATAAATCAACTTCACCCATTGCAAAAAATAAAGTAATAACACCAAGGATAAATCCAAAATCCCCTACTCTATTTACAATAAAAGCTTTGTTTGCAGCCAGTACATTTTCTTTTTTACCATAGTAAAATTTAATTAAAAGGTATGAACAAACTCCAACACCTTCCCAACCGATAAATAAAATTATTGGATTATCTGCAAGAACAAGAATTAACATAGATGCTAAAAATAGGTTAAAGTATGCAAAAAACTTACCAAAACCTTTATCACCTTTCATATATCCTACTGCATAAATATGAATTAACCAACCAACAAAAGTAACAAACATTGTCATGAAAATAGATAAGTTATCACCTAAAAGTCCCATATCAATATTAAGTTTATCTATATTTAACCATGTAAATAACTGTTGTTCAAAAATAATATTTTCTTCACTCATTCTTAAAAATAAACTTAGTGTAATTAAAAATGATATGAAAGGTGTAATAGTACCTATTAAAGAAAATGTTAAATCAGAAACTGGTTTCTTTTTTATATGATAAAAATAAAAACCACCGTTTAAAATCGCACCAATTAAAGGAGATAATATTATCCATACTAATAAATTTGTATCCATTATTTTTCTCCTTGTGTCAATGTTGTAAATACATCTGTATCAAGTGATTTTTTTGTTCTAAACAAAAGAATAATAATTGATAAAAATATTGCCGCTTCTGCTGCTGCAATTGCTATAACCATAATAGTAATTACTTGTGGATCCATATTAAAATGGTATCTAGCAAATGTTACTAAAAATAAATTTATACCGTTTAGCATCATCTCTAAAGACATATATATTACAAATATATTTCTTCTAGATATAACACCAATAGCACCTATTGAAAAAAGTGCCATAGATACAAAAGCTAATGAAGTCAATGATATCATGATACTTCTCCTTTTTGTTTAACTCTTTTTGTTCTTTTTTTAGCTAAAACAATTGAACCAATTAAAGCAACTAAAAGTAAAATTGATACTAATTCAAATGCAACTAACCAATTGTCGAAAAGTACTATACCAATAGGTTTTATGTCACCAAAATCTGTATTTGTTAATAATAAATCTTTTTCAGGTAATTTTGCTACAGCTTTTAAAACCAATACATTTAAAGGTATCATAATAATAGCACCCAGAGCAATTAAATTAAATTTATTTGGTTCTTTTGGTAAATCTTCTTCTTTTATATTTAAAAACATTAAAATAAATAAAATTAATGTCATTATTGCACCTGCATAAACAATAATTTGAACCATAAAAAGAAATGATGCATTTAACAATGCAAATATTCCAGCCACACTTAACATAGAAATTAGTACACCCAATGCACTATACATTGGATCTCTATAAACTATCATAGCCAAAGCACCAGCAATTGCTAAAAAAGACAATCCTAAAAATAATAAATCAACCATTTTCTAAATCCTTTGATCTCTCATTTGCCATTAAAGCTTTTTTATCTAAAACAAACTCTTCTCTCGTTCCACCAATAAATGAAAATATACCTGTATCCATTCTAATAGCATCACAGGGACAAGCCTCTACACAATATCCACAAAATACACATTCAAGTAAATCAATTTTAAACTCTTTAGGTCTTTTTTCATCATAACCATCAAATCGTTCTTCAGCTTCAATAAATATACAGTCAGCAGGACAAGCAGTAGCACACATATAACAAGCAACACATTTTTCACTTTCGTCTTCATGTTTTGTTAATCTGTGAACTCCTCTATATCTTTCATTTAAATCATCTGGTTGTACTTCTGGATATTGAGTAGTTTTTAATCCCTCAACATCTTTGATATTTTTTACAAAATGTTTTAAAGTAGTTTTCATTCCACCTGCAATAGCAGGTAAAAATAATCTATCTTTAAAAGATTTTCCTTCTCTTTTTACTACAATTATTCCCATTTTAGCTTCCTTGTACTACAATAAATGTAGCTGTAACAATAATGTTTAAAAGTGATAATGGTATTAACACTTTCCAACCTATCATTTGTACTTGATCGTATCTGAATCTTAAAACAGTCCATCTAACCCAAATATAAACAAATGCCATGATAAAAAACTTAACTAAAAATGTTCCTACTTGAAGAACAGCAGTTATAATATTTACACCATTTGAACCTAAACCTGTAGTTAAAAATACAGATAAAGTCACAACAGTTGCTATAGCAATAAGCCAAAATGCAATAGTTAATATTTTTGTTTCTTTTTCTCTTGATTTATCTGTTCCAATTGCTTTATTATTTTTCTTCATCCATCCTGTGAACATCAAAACACCTACAGGTACTAAAATCATAATAGCAATTACAACCTCATTCATATGAGCTTGTATCGTTGGTGTATCCATCCATGGAATTTGATATCCACCTAAAAATACAGTTACAATAATTGCACAAGAAGCACTCATTGCTGCATACTCACCAACTTGAAATAAACCAAATCTCATAGCAGAATACTCAGTATGATAACCAGCAACGATTTCAGATTCACCTTCTGCAATATCAAAAGGTGCTCTATTTGTTTCTGCAAATGAACAAATTATAAAGATAATTGCGGCTAAGGGTTGTATAAATATACCCCACATTGGAATAACACCAAAAAATGTTCCAGCTTGTGCATTAACTACTTCTGTTAAGTGAATTGAACCATAACATATAACCATAGAAATTAGTGATAAAAACATTGCTGCTTCATATGAAATCACTTGAGCTGCAGCTCTAATTGAACCTAAAAGTGCATATTTACTATTCGATGCAAATCCACCTAAAATAATTCCAAAAATAGACAATCCTGCAAATGCTAGAAACCATAACATACCAAAGTCACTAGGAATTGCTTGCATTATATGATCTTTTCCATCTATTACTAATCTATCAGCAAAAGGTATCATACCAAATGTTAAGAATGAACAAATAAACACTATACCAGGTGCAATTGTAAATAAAAATTTATATTTGATATGTTTTGAACTAAAATCTTCTTTAAAAACTAACTTTAACATATCTGCAAAACTTTGTATTAAACCACCAAGTCTCAATGGACCAATATTACATCTATTTGGTCCTGATCTATCCTGCATAAAACCAGAAATTCTTCGCTCCCACCATACAAATAATGGTGTCAATCCAACTGCTAATAAACTAGCAATTGAGATATTTATTATTAATATTACTAATGTTGAAGTACTCATAGAGTTCCTTTACCAATCATTTCTTTTAAATGTTCTATTATTGAAGTAATAGTCTCGTTTGCGTTGTCTTTTTTCATTTTTGAAATAACTTTTTGCTTAATATCATCTGCATTGATATATGTTCCAGATTTTTCATAAAATGATGCAATAGGTATAGAAACATCAGATTTTTCTACAGTTGAACATTTATGACTAAACAGTGAGATGATTTTCTTACCATCTAATAATGGTAAATTATTATTAAAATAACTATTATCAATTACAATTACTAAACTTGCTTTATCTAAAGATGATTTAAAATTAGATTCATCATCACTAATCCCAATCTCTTTTAAAGCTCTTCTATTTGTTGCTTTATCATTATTCCTTAAATAATCATCACCAAATGAGGCATCGTAAGTATCAGGTGAATATCCAGATATACTTGCATTTAGTTTTTGAGCTAAATTATTTACATTTTTCATCTCTTCAATAGATAAACTAGGACTTATAACAAAAAAAGTATCTTTAGTTGTAGAGATATGTTTAAATACTTCTGCTAAAGAATCTGATAATGTTGTCTCTTCATTTGTTACTAATGGTTTTTCAAGTCTATTTTCATTTTCATTGTGGTAAGAAACTCTACCCTCATCACACATAAAGAAACCATTAATTGCAAGATTTTTTCTCGGTCTAAATCTAAAAATCTGATCTTCTTTATACTTTTCTTTTCTATGATCAACAGTAATGTTACATCCTTTAGAACATCCATTACAAATTGCATCAAATGAATCTAAAAACCAAACTCTTTGTTTAAATCTAAAATCTTTTGAAGTAAGAGCTCCAACTGGACATAAATCTACTACATTCATAGCATAAGGATTATCTAAAGGACGACCTGGAAAAGTTCCAATATAAGAATGATCACTTCTACTAATTACACCTAACTCATGTGTTTTTGTTATGTCTGAACAAAATCTTGTACATCTTGTACATAAAACACATCTTTCTCTATCAAGCATAACATTTGACCCAAGATCAATTCTTTTTTCATGATTGTTTTTAGCATCTACATTTACTCTAGATTCATAAAAACCTGATTCCATATAGTAATCTTGAAGTTTACATTCTCCAGCCTGGTCACAAGTAGGACAATCTATTGGATGATTAATTAGTTGAAGTTCTAAAATATCTCTTCTAACTTTTTCAATATTTTCACCTTTTGTTCGTACTTCCATACCATCTTTTATAGGTGTATCACATGCAATTTGAGGTCTTTTTTGTCCTTCAATTTCCACCATACACATTCTACAGTTTCCATCTTTTCCAAGTGCTTGATGATAACAAAAATGTGGAATATGAACATTTTCATCAAGAAGTTTATCAATTAATAAGCTTCCTTTTTCTGCCTCCATTTGAGCACCATTAACTTTTATATTAACCATTTCACCCATTGATTGCATCTCCTTGTTCATTGTTTGTATTCTGAATGTAAGACTCAAACTCATGTCGATATTTCTCTACAAGACTTTTAATAATATCTTTTACAGCTGGTGCAAATACACAAACTGTTTTACCGTTCATTGTTTCACAAACATCAAGAATAGTAGTTAAATCAGAAATAGTTCCATGACCGTCTAAAATTCTTTTGATAATATCATCAATCCAACCACACCCTTCTCTACAAGGTGTACATTGACCACATGATTCATGATGATAAAATTCAATTAAATTTTTAGCTACATCAACCATAGACACACCTTCAGGAATAATCATCATCCCTCCAGTACCTAAAGTTGAGCCAATATCCCACATAGATTCATAATCTAAATATGCTTTTTCAACCTCTTGTGCAGTTAAAATAGGACAAGATGCACCACCTGGAATAACAGCTTTTAATTTTAAGCCATTTTTCATACCCCCACCGATTTGTTCAATAACATCTGTCATTTTACAACCATATTGTAGTTCATAAACACCAGGCTTATTAACTGGTCCACTCATTGCAAATAACATAGTTCCAGGAGCTTTTTCTGTACCATACTTTGTATATGATTCATAACCATTTAAAACGATATTTGGAACTGATGCAATTGTCTCAACATTATTTACTGTTGCTGGCTGATCAAAGAACCATTCACACTCTTTACCATGCGGTTTAAGTCTTGGGTGTCCCCTTTTACCTTCAATAGATTCAATAAGTGCTGATTTTTCACCACAAATATAAGCTCCACCACCTCTATGAACTGTTATATTCATTCGGTAATCATATTTATTCATAACTTTTTCACCGATAATTCCAGCTTCATAAGCTTCTTCAATCGCTGCATTTAATCTATCAATAAAAAATTTATACTCACCTCTAATATAGATATAACAATCATGTGCTCCAATTGCATACGAAGAACAAATAATACCTTCTATTAATAAATGAGGATCATATTCAAAAATCTGTCTATCTTTAAAAGTTCCAGGTTCAGATTCATCTCCATTGGCTATGAGATATCTAGGTCTATCATCTAAAGGTGGCATAAGTTTCCACTTTGGTCCACAGGCAGCTCCACCACCACCTTTTCCTCTTAATCCCGATTTACAAACCTCTTCTGTAACTTCATCTGGAGTCATAGTAAATAATTTATCAATTGATTCATATCTACCATTTTTTAAAGCAACTTCAAGTTTATGAGAATCTGGAATATCAAAGTTCTTACTTACGATTTTTACAATCATTTCATTTGCACTCATTACTTACACCCCTTTATAATACTATCAAGTTTTTCAACAGTTAAGTTTTCATGATATGTATGATTTAAGGCAATCATTGGAGCTCCACCACAAGCACCTTGACACTCTACTTCACTAAAATGAAATTTTCCATCTGCTGAAGTTTGCCCAGGTTCAATATCCAATGTTTCTTTAATAAACTTTTTAAGTTCAGGTGCACCCATAATCATACATGATAAAGTTTTACACAATTCTATATGGTAAGTACCAATTGGCTTAAGATTAAACATTGTATAAAATGAAGCGAAACTGTGAACTTCTATAGGTGTTTTTCCCAATCTATCTGCTATAAATAACATTGCATCAGGACTTACCCAACCTTCTTGCTCTTGAACTAACCAAAGTCCAGGAAGCATCATCGCATTAGAGTTTGGATACTTAGCAAGTATTCGTTCAAACTCTTTTTCATTTTCTTCTGTATAGCTAAATTTTTCCATTATCTATCAAACTCCCCAGCAATAAAATTCATACTTGCCATTGTAACAACAGCATCTGCTAACATAGAACCTTCTATAATATCAGTAAAAGCAGCCAAAGAGTAAAAACTTGGTGGTCTACATTTCACTTTATATGGTCTACCTTCTCCATCACTTACTATATAGAATCCAAGCTCACCATTTCCACCTTCAGAGTAAGAGTAATGTTCACCCTTAGGTACTTTAATACCATCAATTGTAAGTTTAAATTGATTCATTAAACCTTCGATATTTCCGTAAACATCAGCTTTAGCTGGTAAAAGTACTCCAGGTGCATCTACATTAATAGGACCACTTGGTAATTCAATCATAGCTTGTCTAATGATTTTGATTGATTGTTTCATCTCTTCAAATCTACACATCATTCTGTCGTAAATATCACCATGAGAACCAACAACAACATCAAAGTCAAAGTTTTCATATCCGTAATAAGGTTTATCTTTTCTTAAATCAAATGGAACACCAGCAGCTCTTAAATTTGGTCCAGTAATACCAAAAGTCATTGCCATCTCTGGAGTAATAACACCAACATCTTGTGTTCTATCTTGAAAAATTCTATTATGCTCAATAAGAGTTAAACAATCACTAATAGCAATTTCAACCTCTTTTAAAACATTTTCTATATCTTTATCAAAACCATCATATAAATCAAACTCTAAACCACCAATTCTAGTGTAAGTATTTGTTAATCTTGCACCTGTAAGTTTAGATAATAAATCATAAGCAGTGTCTCTTGGAGCAAATAAATACCAGTAGTTTGTTAATCCACCTAAATCAACCATATTTGCACCATTACAAACAAGATGATCCATGATTCTACTTAACTCACCAGTAATAATTCTGATAAATTTAGCTCGAGGTGTAATTTCGATATCTAACATCTCTTCAACAGCTTTTGCCCAACCTATATTATTTAAAATAGCAGAACAGTAATTTAATCTATCTGTATATGGTATAACTTGAGAGTAAGTATGATTTTCACAAGATTTTTCAAAACCTCTATGTAAATACCCAATTTCAGTTACATTTGCAGCGATAGTTTCACCTTCCATTGCAGCAAAGTTTCTAATAGTACCATGAGATGCGGGATGGGATGGACCAACATTTAATAACATTAAACCCTCAACCTCTTCTTTTGTATACCCTTTAGAATTTAATAATGAATCCATCTCATCCATTAAATCATCAGTTTGGGTACAAATTTGACCTTTTGTAATCGCATAATCTTTTCTTAAAGGGTGTCCTACAAATTGATGATGATTTAAAAGTCTTTTTAAATTTGGATGCCCTTTAAATTTCACACCATATTGGTCATATGTTTCTCTTTCAGCCCAATCAGCTGAACGATATAAATCTGTAATACTATCTATTTCTAAAGTATCATCATCAATAAAAGCTTTTACAGTGATCTCTTTTTTAAAAGATTGATCTCTTAAAATATATACAGCTGCAAATCTTGAAGGTGTAACATCTGGAAATTCAGAATAATCTACAACAGTAATATCCAATAATAAGATATAACCATCTTCATTTTTTAGTTTTGTAATTGTAGATTTTAAATCATTTGCTTCAATTAACATATCACATTTAAGCATCTAAAATTCCTTTATATTCTTTAATTCTATCTTTAATAATAGATTCATCCTGTGATTTTTCTTGGATTCTCATAATCGCATCAAGAACAGCCTCTGGTCTTGGAGGACAACCTGCAATATACTCATCAACAGGTATAATTTCATCAATACCTTGAAGTGTTGTATAGTTATCATAAAAACCACCAGAACATGCACATGCACCCATAGATATAACCCATTTAGGCTCACACATTTGTTCATAAATTTTCTTTAAAATTGGAGCTTGTTTGTATGAAATTGTTCCTGCTACAATAAGTAAATCTGCTTGTCTTGGAGAAAATCTTACAACTTCTGCTCCAAATCTCGAAATATCGTATTTTGCTCCCGCAACACTCATAAATTCAATACCACAACATGCTGTACCAAAAATCATTGGCCACAAAGAATATGATCTACCCCAATTAACTGCGTGATCTAGTTTTGTTGTTACTACTGAATCACCTAAACTTGCTTCTGCCCCTAATCCCATGATAATGCCTTTTTCTTATACATATAAATTAAACCTAAAAATAAAAGTCCTACAAAAATGAACATTTTAATCAGACCAGTATATCCTAATTCAAGAACATTAACTGCCCAAGGAAACATGAAAACAATTTCTACATCAAAAAGTAAAAATGATATTGCTACCAAGTAAAATTTAACCGAAAACCTACTGTTTGTACTTCCTACCGGGTTAGAGACACCACTTTCGTATACTGTATTCTTCATTTCTGGATCACTGTTTTTAGGGCCAATGTATTTTGTTAAAACAAAAACACCTACCAAGATACAGCCAATTGAAACGAAAATAACAGATGCAAGAATTAATTCTGTTGACATTTTTCATCCTATTTACTAATTTTGTACATAGTATACAGAAAAAAAAATTTACTTACAGCTTTTTGTGTTACATTTTGTAGTAGTTTAAGAATAGTTTAATTTAAAGGGAATTTTTGACACATTTTATATAACAAAAAGTTATCAAAAAGCTAAATAATCAGGTTTTCCAAAATAGTAACCTTGAGAGTAATCTACACCTAAGTTATTTAAGTAATCAAAGATATCTTTATTTTCTACATATTCTGCAATAGTTTTAATATTTTGTCTTTTTGCAAAAGCTACAATAGTTTCAACTATATTTTGACTATATTTATCTGTTATGATATTTTTAATTAAAGAACCATCTATTTTTAACAAATCAGGTTCAAATTCAAGTAGTCTTTCAAAATTTGAATAGCCCGCTCCAAAATCATCAATAGCAATTGAAACACCCATTGATTTTACTTTTTGAATAAAAGTTTTGATAGTTGCAAAGTCTTTAACTCTTTCATCTTCTAAAAGTTCAAAAACTAACCTATTACAATCTTTTTTATTAGTTTCCAAAAGTGAATAAATCAGTTCTCTTGTATCATTTTTTTCAATATCTAATGTAGATAAGTTAATAGAGAGTTCTGTTCTTATAGTTTTCAATATTTCAAAAGAATTTTCTAAGACTCTTGTAGTAATTTTATTATAATATGAACCTCTTTTTGAAACACCTAAAAACTCGTAAGGTGATACTACAGATCCATCTTCATCGATAAGTCTTACAAGTGATTCATATTTTTCAACTTGTTGTGTTTTATTATTTACAATTGGTTGAAAATATGAAAGAATTTTATAGTCATCTAAAGCTTTTTTAACCATTTTCATGACATCTAAGTTCTTTTTTGCTTCTATTTGATCTCTAATAGAAAAATCATTTGCATGACAAATAGATAAATTTTTATCTACTGCTGTATCTAATCCAGATTTTGCATCTTCATACAGCATATGTTTACCCAGAGAATAACTCAAAGTAATATTGATATCATATTCTATACCATCAATATGTAATCTTGATTGCTTAACATTATTTACAAACTGATCTAAGTAACTACTTAGTTGAACATTTGAATCTAAAAACTTATCTAATTCTGTCAATAGAGCATATTTACCATTATCTAAATTATAAACATTTTCAAACTTATATGATGAAGGTAAGTAGTTCAATAATTTATAACCAAAAAGTTTTTCAATTTGATCGATGATATTTAAACTATGAAACTTTTCTAACATATCAAACTCTTCTATTTGAACCATAATAAGAACAGACATCACATTTGAAGCAATTTTATCTAAGAAGTGTTTTTTATCAGTAAGTATTGAGCTAATATTGTGTCGCAAAGCTATATATTCTACGATTTTTCCATCTTCATCAAACAATGGTGTAATGGTAGACTTCACATAATACAAATCACCATTTTTTGTAATATTTTTTAAAATTCCTGTCCATTGTTGTTTTTTATTTTTGATTGTATTCCACATATCTTTATAGAGTTCTTTTGGGCTGTCTATAGGGCGTATCATATTGTGGTTTTTACCTAATAACTCATCTTTTGTATATCCTGATACTTTACAAAAATTATCATTTACATAAGTGATTCTACCCGATTTATCAGTTTTTGAAATAATTGAACTTTTATCCGTAATATCTTGATATTGTTTCAATAAATTTAAGTTAACTTTATCATCTTTATACTCTTCTGCTAAGATATATTTTTTTTCTAAATTTTCTATATCAAAAAGAAAACTTTTCTCTTCAAAAGGTGCTTTTATATAACAATCTATACCTGTTTTAAGTGCTTTATCTACTGTTGAAAATTGTTCATCCTCAGAAAGTATAATTGCTAAATCGAAAGGGTTTTGTTCTTTTATTTGCTTTAGATATTCAAATTTTTCTGAATAGTTTTTATTGAGTTCAATAAGTACTATATCAATTTGGTGTTCTTTATACTCTTTTATAGCATCAGCATAGCTATTCACAAAAATCACTGTACCAAATGTATTGATTAAAAAAGTATCATAAGAAGGGAAATTGTCATCATGATAAAATAAGAGTGTTAATCTTTTTGTAAAACTATTCATTTAGATAAACTCTTCTGCAATAGTTTCACCCATAGACCAAAATAACTTATTTAAAATTCGTTTATCTTTAATTTTACTATCTAACTCATCAAAACTGTGATTAAATTTTTCAATATATCTAAAAATAGAACTTAATACAAACTCTTGTTCAGTATAGATATCATCATTTTTTAGAGCACCTTTTAAAATTGCTTCATCAAAAATTTCTGTCTTTTTTAATATACTTAAATCATGTCTCACAGCAGAAGCAACAAACTCAACATCACCCCTAAACTTTTCACACATATTATCAAAACACCCTAGTCTACTGATAAATTTTTTATCATTTAATAAATCAGGGTCAATATATCGCAATATTTTTTGCTTCATATTATGGTCATCTATGATATTCATCATATCCATAATAAAATACTTATTTCTTCTTAAATTAGTAGCAAACTGTAGGTTGTTTATATTTCGTGTAGTTGCCATTACAGCTATTTCATTGTCAGTTCTAAATATCTCAGGCATATATTTTAAAATAGGATTTTTAAAATTTATTCCATCATCTTCTTTTTCTGCCATTGCAGCCATAACTGCAAGTTCTCTGCTTGCTTTTAATCTATGACTTGCGTATACATAAGTTCTGTTATATTTACTTGTAGCGGCTTTAACAAATTCAATATCATCTAAAATTCTTTTATCAACTTGCTTAAGAATATCATCGCCTAAATTTTCATTGACTAACATGTGATTCCACATTTCACGCTTTGCTTCATTTACTGGTGAAATACTTTGTGAAGTAACTCCAAGAAGTCGAATGATTATATTTTTATTATTATAATAATCTGGATTAATTGCACTTAATAATAAATTTTTATTTTTCCAATACTTTACACTATTAAATATACCATCAATTATCTCTGTCAAGTGAAACTCCAAGATTATAAATATTTTGAATTAATTGTATCTAAATTTATTAAAAAATCAAAGTACAAATTATCTTAATAATAATCATATTTTCCATTTATTACATCTTCTCTTAATTTTGTAACTTTTTTTTCTAATATTTCAAGTATCATTTCGGCTGCTTTTTTATCATCAGTTTCAGGAACATCCCAATTTGTTATTTTCATATTTGCTTTAAATAAAAGTTCTAGTTGTTCTTCGATTGCTTCTTCTCTATCATTTATCTCTTTTTCTGTCATAGTTAACATTTGTAAATCCTTTATATATTTTTATTAGTCAATTTTAAAATGACACTGAACTTTGTACCTGTCTTACTTGTAGTAAAAGATATAAATCCATTATTTTGTTCCACTATTGATTTAGCCACAAATAATCCTATCCCTTTTCCACCATAGTCTTTATTTTTAGTTAATGCTTTAAAAATATCTTCTTGTATATCTGGATGTATCCCTTGAGCATTATCCTCAAAAGATATCTCTATTTCACCCTCTCTTTCTTCAACTTTTATCGTTATCTCTTTACTATTATTTGTTTCAATAAGAGCATCAATACTATTATCTAAAAGTATCATCCATAAATGAACCATAGCTTCTTTTTCTGCATCCAACTCCAATGATTTTTCTGATACAATTTTCACTTCAATATTATTTAAAGAGATTTTTTCTTTGTATTGGGATACTGCTTCATTCAGAGAATCTAAAAGATTGAATTGTTCAGATTCATTTTTACTTGTACTACTAAAATAGTGTAAACTATTACTTATCTCTTCAATAATTTTTTTACTTTGCTGAATACTCATTAGACTTTCGAGCATATACTTTTTTGCACTCTCATCTTCAATCGCTTCTATATCATACTTTAACATCTCCATGTGACCTTTAATAGGTGCCATAGCTGTGTTTATTTCATGAGTTAAACCTTCTGAAAGTCTTTTGATAGTTGAAACTTTTCTATATTCTATCGAATTTGTTATATCAAATTGTATTCCCATATAATATAGTAATTGTCCTTCTCCATCAAATAGTGGAGTAATTTTTAGAAAATTATAAAAAGCAATCCCCTCTTTTGTAAAATTTTTAATCTCTATTTCACATGATGTTTCATTTTCAATTGCTTTTTTTAAATTATACTTAGGAGTTTGATTCAGTAAATTTCCTTGTAAAAATCGTGGATTTCTTCCGATTGATTCCTCTTTTGAATATCCTGTTGTATTTACAAATGCATCGTTTACAAATATAATAGGCATATCATTTTCATGTGGATCAACTATCAAAATACCTGTTTGTATCATATTTGTCATAGATTTAAATATTTTAATTTCATTAGGATGAAGTACATTTGGAATATTTTCTAAAGAATCTGTCACTAAGCTTTCATAGTTCATACACTACCTTTTATTTTTTAATTTAATATAATCAATTATATTATAAAATAAAAAATTATAACTTATAAGGAATACCAATGCAACAAAAAACAGTAATATTTGACCTAGATGGAACACTTATTGATTCTATTGAGGATATTGCGATTGCTACAAATATTGTACTAGAAGAGTTAGGTTTCCAACAACATCCACTAGATGCTTACCAAAACTTTGTTGGAGATGGAGCATTAATGTTACTTACAAATGCTTTACCTAATGGTATCGATGAAAATATTATCAATAATGCTTTAAAATTATTTAAAAAATATTATGGTGATAGAATCCATAAAAATACTAAACCTTATGAAGGTATTTATGATATGTTAGATTTATTAACAAATCAAAACACAACTTTAGCAGTTTTATCAAATAAACCTCATGAATTTACAGTGGAGTTTATAGAACATTTTTTTTCGCAGTATCCATTTGTAGAAGTTCATGGTCAAAAAGACGATGTGCCTAAAAAACCAAATGCTCAAGGTGCTCTTAATATATCAAACGCATTAAATATAGCAACAGAAAAAATATTTTTTGTAGGAGATACTGCAACAGATATGAAAACAGCACAAAACGCAGGGATGATTTCCGTTGGTGTATCGTGGGGATATAGAAATGAAGCTGAATTAATATCTGCAGGCGCTAACTATATAGCAAAAAA
>Ga0193961_1000436_pt1 | contig 16173 bp, 13 predicted proteins | sample FB_4_MG_FD_140371 | JGI IMG/M metagenome (GOLD analysis project Ga0193961, IMG submission 140371) | Microbial mat bacterial communities from the Broadkill River, Lewes, Delaware, United States - FB_4_MG | ecosystem: Environmental > Aquatic > Freshwater > River > Microbial mats | place: USA...
ATACTTTGGCTGCTGTATTAAATGGTGCTAGACAAATAGAAGTTACAATCAATGGATTAGGGGAGAGAGCTGGAAATTCAGCTTTAGAAGAAGCTGTAATGGCTATTAAAACTAGAAAAGATGCATTTGGAGATTTATACACAGGCATTAATACGCCTGAAATCTATGCAACTTCAAGATTAGTAGCAACAATTACAGGGGTTGAGCCACAACAAAATAAATCAATTGTTGGTAAAAATGCATTCTCTCATGAAAGTGGAATTCACCAAGATGGTGTTTTAAAACATCAAGAAACTTATGAAATTATGAAACCTGAAGATGTTGGAGTATTTAAAGAATCTACTTTAATTTTAGGTAAACATAGTGGACGAGCAGCCTTTAGAGATAAAATTGTTCATATGGGATTTGATAAAGTAAGTGATGAAGAATTAAATGCAGCATTTGAAAGATTTAAAGTTTTAGCTGATAAGAAAAAAGATGTAACTGATGATGATATTAGAATGTTAATTACTGATGAGTCGTTAAATCAAGATAAAACTTATGAGTTAGTAGGCTTACAAATCTCTGATTGTACAGCGGGTGTTCCAACTGCTGCTGTTGCAATTAAATATAAAGATCAAATAATGAAAGATGCAGCTATTGGGGATGGAACTATGGATGCAATCTTTAAAACTATTGATAGATTAACTGGATATAGTGGAGAATTAAAAGATTATAAAGTAACTTCTGTAACTGAGGGTAAAGATGCACTTGCTAAAGTAACTACAAGAGTTGTTTTTGATGAAAATTCACCATCATTTGTAGGACATGGTTTAAGTATTGATACTATGTTAGCAACTGCAAAAGCATATTTAGGAGCTTTAAACTCTTATCTTTCTCAAAAAGAAAGATTATCTAAATCAACTGAACACCAAGTTTAGAAAATTTGTAAAGTAGTTTTAAACTACTTTACTTTTAAATTATGATTACTAAACTTATAATCTCATTATCATACAAGCTTGACACATCGATTAAATATAAAAGATTTAAAGAATTCACTTATAATATTTTAGAAAATAATAGTTACAAATACAAAAAATATTTTGATTTTATGATGATATTTTTAGTTTTAAGTACTATTGGAATTTTGATATTTGAAGTAAATCATAAAAATTTAGGATATTTAAATGATTATGAGCTTTTTGCTATTATTATATTTTTAATTGAGTATATAGGTCGATTATGGATTAGTTCAGATGTACACTCTACAATTTTAGAAGACTATGAAACTTCACAGTTAATTAATAGAAAATATAAACTTCATAAATCAATATATAAAATAGTAGCTAAAAAATTTGATTTTATATTCTCACCTATGGCTATTATAGATTTACTTGCAATTTTACCTTATTATCGACCTTTAAGACTTTTAAGAATTTTTTTAATATTTAGATTATTTAAAATTTTAAGATATGCAAACTCTTTAAAAGAATTCTTACAAGTATTTAAAGAAAGAAAATTTGAGTTATTTACACTTGCACTTTTATATATAACAGCAGTATTTTTTTCCGCAACTATTATGTATATATATGAAGGTCCAGTTGGAGTTAATCCTAAAATAGAACATTTTTTTGATGCAGTTTATTGGTCTATTATAACTATTTCAACTGTTGGTTATGGTGATGTGACACCTATGACTGTCGAGGGGAAATTAGTAACTTTAATACTTATCATATCAGGCTTTTTAGTTATTGCCTTTGGTACTTCTATTATTACAACAGGGCTTTCTGATAGAATGGAAATTATAAAAGAAAATAGAGCACAAGCAGAAACTTCTAAAATGAATAATTTTACGATTGTTTGTGGATTTGGAATGATGGGACGATATTTTTGTGAAGAGTTAATGGCCGTAAATAAAAAATTTATCGTAATAGATAATGATAAAGAAGTTGTCAATTATGCTAAAAGTTTAAATTATTTAGCTATCGCTTCTGATGCTACAAGTATGCAAAATCTTGAAAGTTTAGGTATTACAAAAGGCGCAAATTCTATTATCGCTTTAACTAATGATGATGCGGTAAACTTATCAATTATTCTAAGTGCAAGAGCTTTAAGTAATGATATAAAGATAATTTCTAGGGTTAATAATAGTAGCTCAAAAAAGAAATTTGAGATTGCAGGAGTCAATGAAACTATTTTATTCAACGATGTAAGTGCCTTTGTTGCTTCTGAATATATAGGTCAACCAGTAGCTTTTGAAGCTATTGATGGGATTTTATTAAATAAAGATATAAATGCGATTTTAGATGAAGTTGAAGTTTTAGATGAATCAAAAATTATTGGTAGAAATATAAATCTAATTAACTTTAAAAATTATAATTTAACTCTACTTGGAATTATTAACTCAAAGAATCTTGAAGAGTTTATTTTTAATCCAACTACTGTAGATTATTTAGTTAAAAAAAATGATATATTAGTTGTAATTGGATTTAAAAGTTCAGTTTCACAATTAAAAGCTGATTTAATTAATTTAGATTTTAGGAGTTAATATGTCAAAAGTAATAATCTATGGATATAGTAACTTAGGTGAGAAAATAGCTAAAATTTTAAAACAATTAAATTATGAAATAATAATTGTGGATTTTCATGAAGAAAACTATAATAAAGCACTGAAAGATGGTTTTTTTTCTTATAAAAAAGAGTTATTAGAAGATGAAGAACTAATAGAGATTGGAATTGAAAATAATGTAAAAGCCTTTTATTGTGTAACAGATTCTCCTAATAATAATTTTTTTGTAACACTTTCAGCAAGAAATTTGAATAAAAATATTAAAATAATATCTAAAGCAGGAAGCAAACAAGACAGTAAAAAAATGTATCTAGCTGGTGCAACTAAAGTTATTAATCCCTATGAAATAGGAGCGTTAAGAATTTTTAGACTTTTAGAAAAACCCATAATTTCTCATGTTTTAGACAAAATATTATTTGGTAAAAGTGATTTAAATATAGAAGAATTTACTATTAGAAATGGTTCTTGTGTTAATAATAAATACCTAAAAGAGTTTGATTTTTCAAGTGAATTTAATATTATCATTATAGGTATTTCAGATAAAGAATTAGGAGAAGAGTTTATTTTTAATTCACATAGTAAAGATCATAAAATTGATGTAGGAGACACTTTGGTAGCAATAGGTTATAAAGAAAATTTAGTAAAATTTGGTGAATATATAAAAGGAGTAAATTAAGATTATGATGCAGTTTAATTTTTTTCTTAAACTTTTAAAGGAGTCTTTTAGGGATTTACTTCCAATTATTGTTGTAATACTATTTTTCCAATTAGCTATTATTCAAACTGTTCCTGAAGATTGGGTTAGCACTGCAATTGGTTTAGGAATTGTAGGAGTAGGTCTTGCAATATTTTTACAAGGACTTGAAATTGGTGTATTTCCTGTTGGTGAAGGATTAGCAAGGGATTTTGCAAAATCTGGTTGGGTAACTTGGATTTTAATATTTGGATTTCTAATTGGTTTTGGAACAACTATTGCAGAACCAGCTCTTGCTGTAATTGCCGATAAAGCAGCTTCCATTTCAAGTGGAAGGATTGATTCAACAATTCTAAGATTTGTAGTTGCAGGTTCTGTTGGATTCGCTATTTTATTAGGTGTATTTAGAATTATAAAAGGCCATCCTATTCACTATTATATTATAGTTGGATATCTTTTAGTTGTAAGTGTTACATTCTTTGCCCCACAAGAAATTATTGGACTTGCATATGACCTTGGAGGAGTTACAACTTCAACTGTAACTGTACCTTTAGTTGCAGCTCTTGGTATTGGACTAGCTTCTAATATTAAAGGAAGAAATCCAGTTATTGATGGATTTGGTTTAATCGCTTTTGCTTCATTAACACCTATGATTTTTGTACAGATTTATGGAATTGCAGTTTATAATTTAGTTGATGCAAAATCAGTAGCTGATGTTGTTGTTCAAGCAACTGTTTCTGTTCCAACAGAGATATCAATTTCAAGTGTAATTACAGGTTTAATTTCAGTAATTAAAGATGTCGTTCCTATTTTAGTAATTATTCTATTTTTTCAATATGGAGTTCTTAAAAAACCAATTCATAATATTAAAACAGTATTTTTAGGATTTGTTTTAGTAATTATTGGTTTATATGCATTTATTCTTGGTCTTGAAATGGGGCTATTCTCACTTGGTGAGACAATGGCATATCAACTTACAAAATCACAATCAGTATTAATGATTTATGCATTTGCTTTTGCAATTGGATTTTCAACTACTATGGCTGAACCTGCACTTATGGCTATTGCTAAAAAAGCAAAAGAGATAAGTGACGGAAAAGTAAATGATTTTGCATTAAGACTTTTTGTTGCAGCAGGTGTTGCAATTGGTATTGCTTTAGGTGCATTTAGAATCGTAGATGGTGGACATATTCATTACTATATTATTGTTGGATATATGGTTGTAATTATATTAACCTTTATAGCTCCAAAATATATTATTCCTATTGCTTATGATAGTGGAGGGGTTACAACTTCAACTGTAACTGTACCATTAGTTGCCGCACTTGGAATTGGACTTGCTACAAATATTGAAGGAAGAAGTCCACTAATTGATGGATTTGGACTTATTGCATTTGCTTCATTATTTCCAATGATTACAGTTATGCTTTATGGGATATTAACTGAGAAATTTGGAGTTAAATCTGATACTCAAATTGAAAAAGAAGAGTTACTTCATGATGCTTTAGTCGATGCTGAAAATATGGATTTAGCAACAGTTAATATTGATGGTTCAAAAGTAAGACACTCTTTATCTTTACAATTTTCAGCAGTTGTAATAATAGTACCTGAGGATAAAAGACTTGATGCAATAGCTGCTGCTCATAAAGCAGGAGCTTCTGGTGTTACAGTTTTAAGAGCAGATGGTATTGGACTTGAAGAGATGGCAAACTTCTATAGAACATCTTTTGAAGCAAATGATGCAATGTTACTTTTCCTTTTACCACAGCATTTAGTAAATGAAGTTATAAAATCTATTATTCATTCACTTCATATTACAACAACAGGAAAAGGTGTAGCTTTTGCTTTTCCTTTATCTCATATGAAAGGTATTTCTTTAACAAAAGAGGATATTTTTAGAGAAAAAGCTTATCAAGTAAATATAAATAAAGATGAACCAATTAGATGTGTTGGTGATGAAATGGATGATGATTATGAATCAGGCGAACAACTTAGCGCAACTACAAAATAGTATTAATACAGGGAATCCTGTATTAATATATTTCTCAGGTGAGAATTGTTCAGTTTGCAAAGTTTTAAAACCTAAAATTGAAGCTGAAGTATCACAAAATTTCCCCAAATTTGAACTTTTTGAAGTAAAAACTGATTTACATAAAGAGCTTACAAGCCACTTTACGGTATTTTCAATTCCTACTACTTTAATCTTTTTTGATAAAAAAGAATTTAGACGAGTTGGTAGAAATATGAGTGTCTCTTTATTTATAGAAGAGTTAAAACGGCCATATAATTTAATGTGTGAGTAAAAATGAAAAGAACCCTATTAATTTTTTTAATTATATTTATTGTAATGCAATTTATTCAACCAAGCAAAGAAAATTTTGCAGTTGAAAAAAACTTAGAAATTAAAGTAAATAATGAAGAAGTGATGAATATATTTAAAACTTCTTGTTATGACTGTCACTCAAATCAAGCCTTATGGCCTTGGTATTCAAATATTGCACCTTTTTCTTGGGTAATTGCAAATCACGTAAATACAGGAAGAAAAGCTTTAAATTTCTCTACTTGGGAAAATTATAATGATGAAGAAAAAAAAGAGAATTTAAAGGATATATACAGAACAGTATATGCAGCAATGCCACTTCATAGTTATTTATGGATTCATGAAGATGCAAATCTTACAAAAGAACAAAGAAGTTTAGTTAGGGATTGGACAGGAGTTAGAAAATAGTGAGAGAAGAAGTATCAGAACTTTTAGCAGATAAAAAAACATTATTAACAACGACATACTTTAAACTTCAAAAATTGTTTGAGAAAAAGTACGGACCTAATACCGTAGTTTTGATGGAAATAGGAACATTTTTTGAAGTTTATGAGGTTAATAATGATGAAGAACAAATAGGAAAAGCAAAAGAGATTGCTGAACTTTTAAATATTCAATTAACTAGAAAAAATAAAACTATACTTGAAAACTCAAAAGAAAATCCTATTATGGCAGGTGTTCCTGCAATATCACTTGAAAAACATTTAGCAAGAATAATAGGTGAACAAAAATACACAGTAGTACTTATAAAACAAAAAGGTGTCCCACCAAATGTAAGTAGATATCTTGATACGGTTGTAAGCCCAGGAACTAACTTTGATTTTGTAATTGACCAAGATGAAAATAATATCACTTCACTTTTGATTGATCAAATAAGAGGTATATATCTTGTTGGATATAGTGCAATTGATGTAACAACAGGTAAGTGTTATTATAATGAAGTTCACGGAACTAGCGAAGATAAATTTTATGCTTTAGATGAAGTATTTAATTATATGAATATGCATAAAACAAATGAGATAATTGTAAGTTTTGCAGATAAAAATATAAATCAAAAAGAGGTGATTGATTATTTAGAACTCTCTTTGAAAACTTTTCATATAGGTTCATTTAGACCAAAAATATCTTATCAAAATGAATTATTTAAAAATGTATTTAATATCCAATCACTTTTAACAGCAATTGAACATCTTGATATGGAAAGAGTTCCGTTAAGTACAGAATCTCTTGCTGTATTAATTGATTTTGTTATAGGACATGATTCAAATATTATTCAAAAGTTATCATTTCCTATAAAACTTGATATTAGTAGATATATATATCTTGGAAATAATGCCTTGGAACAATTAAATATAATAGAAACTACTCATAATCCAAGTTTGATAAAATTAATGAATAATACATCAACAGCAATGGGAAAAAGATTACTTAAAGAAAGACTTACTCATCCTATAAAAGATAGTAAAGAAATTTTGCGAAGATTTGCTCTTTCTAAAGAATTATTTGATTTTCACGCTCCAATTGAAAATGAATTAGCAAATATCTATGATATAGAAAGATTAACTAGAAGAATAAAACTAAATAGGCTTCATCCATTTGAATTAAACTATTTATATGATTCTCTTTTAAGTATCAAAGAAGTTGTATCTTTTATGGAAAACTATAAATTTATAACTCCACCTTGCTCATCAGCCGATTTAGGACTATTTATTCAATCTATTGATTCAACTTTTGATTTATCAATTAGTGGAAAATATATGTTAAAAGATGTTGAATGTAATATGGTTTGTGAGGGTATTAATACACAAATTGATGAACTAAATGCACAAAACAATGAGTTATATTCAAAACTTGAACTTCTACAAAAACATATTTTAGCTTTTGTTAAATCAGAAGATCCAAATTATGTGGGAATAAATAGACTTGATAAAGAGGGATTCTTTTTAACTCTTACAAAAAATAGATTTAATCAAATAAAAGAAGAGTTATTAAATTCTCATATCATTATTGATGATGATTTACATTTATTTAAAGATTTTAATATAAAAGTTCAAACGACTTCTGTAAAAATATTTTGTAAACTAACTGAAGATGTTTCTGATAAATATGTTCATAATTTAAGAAAAATTATTGACTTAAATAAACTTGTATTTAAAGAAAAACTTTTAGAGTTCGAGAAAAAATTTGCAACTTTACTTGAAGAGTTAGTTCAATTTATTGCAGAAGTTGATTTAACAGTATCAAACATCAAAACAGCAAAAAAATATAACTATACTTGTCCCAAAATAGTAAAAACAAAAGATGGTGAAAATTTCATAGAGCTAATTGATATAAGACATCCCATAATTGAAGCAAATGAAGAACAGGGTATTTATGTTCCAAATGATATTATTTTGGGTGAATTATCAAATGCTTCAAAAGAGTATAAAGATAATGTAATAATAAAAAACTCAAATCCAGTGAATATTAACAACAATAAAATGCACGGAGTTTTACTATATGGTATTAATTCTTCTGGTAAATCTTCACTTATGAAATCAATAGGAATAGCTGTAATTTTAGCTCAAGCTGGATTTTATGTACCTTGTAAATCTATGAGATTTTCTATTTTTGATGCGGTTTATACTAGAATTTCAGGAGCTGATAATATTGCAAAAGGTTTATCATCTTTTGCAGTTGAAATGTTAGAATTAAAAAATATTTTTAATAGAGCAACTAAAAACTCACTTATCCTTGGAGATGAAATTTCTCATAGTACTGAAACTATGAGTGGAGTTAGTATTGTTGCTAGTGCAATATTAAAACTTTCAAAATTAGAATCCATCTTTGTATTTGCAACGCACTTACATCAATTGCCAGAAATTGATGAAATTGCAAAATTAAAAAATATTATTCCTCTTCACCTATCAGTAATGTATAAAGATGATGAAGATAAATTGATTTTCAATAGAAAACTATCTTATGGAAGTGGTTCATCTATGTATGGTTTAGAGTATGCAAGATCACTTCATATGGATAAAGAATTTTTATCAGTAGCAAATGAAATAAGAAAAAAACTTACTGATGATTATAGTTCAATAGAGAGATTAACTCAAAGAAAAACTTCTAAATATAACAAGGATGTATTTGCATCTTCTTGTGTTATCTGCGGAAGAGCTTGTGATGATGTACATCATATCAAAGAACAAGCAAGAGCTAACAAAGATGGATTTATAGGACATATAAATCAAAACCATAAATACAATCTAATACCACTATGTAAAGAACATCATAAAATGGTTCATGATGGAAGTATAAATGTAAACGGATTTGTAGCAACATCTAATGGTTTAGAGTTACATTATACGATGGTTGAGAAATAAAGATAGTTAAGAATTTCTATCTTTTTTAGTTTTAACGATATTTCTAAGCATTAGTAAAATAAAAAATAATGCAATAGAAATATTTATGTAAAAGCCTTGCATATCTCCATCTTGAAAAAATGTGTATGCGAGAACTGAAAATACTATTGAGATTATAAGGCACATTATAGAGCCTTAAATCCTTCTTCTAAATCTAGTGTACCTTCATAGAAAGCTTTTCCTACAATTACACCAGCAATATTTCCATTTGCTTTACAGTTAATAATATCATTTATATCTTTTACTCCACCAGAAGCAATAGTATCAACACCACTTGCTAAAGCAATCGATTCTGTAAATTCAACATTTACACCGCAAAGCATTCCATCTTTGCTTATATCAGTACAAATGATAGCCTGAACACCAGCATTTGCAAACTCTTTTGCTAAAGTAGTTGCTTCCATAGTTGAAACTTCTGCCCAACCTTCAACTGCAACCATTCCATTCATAGCATCAATTCCAACTGCAATTGGATATTTTGCTGCCATATCTTTTACAAACTGTGGATTTTTAACAGCTATTGAACCTAAAATCAGTCTATCAACCCCAAGTTCAACATACATTTTAATAGTTTCTTCATCTCTAATACCACCACCAAGTTCAATTTTAAGATTACAGTTTTCTCTTATTTTTTTAATTTGTTCTAAGTTAGCAGGTTCACCTGCAAAAGCTCCATTTAAATCAACTATATGAAGCCATTTGCTTCCTAACTCTTCAAATCTTTTCGCAACTTGCCAAGGCTCATCTGAATAGATTTTTGCACTTTCCATTAATCCTTTGCTAAGTCTTACTGCTTTCCCATCTTTTAAATCAATTGCTGGTAATATATCCATAGTTTGTTTTTCTCCTTTTATTATTTAAACTAGACTTTTTAAAGTCTCTTCAATATTTTTATATTTAAATTTGAATCCTAAATCTATTAATTTTTTAGGTATTGCATCTTGTCCATCTGTTAGTACTTTTGCACCTTCACTAAATATTAGTTTTAAAACAAATTCAGGTACTGGAAAAATTGTAGGTCTTCGTAACGCTTTTCCAAGTGCTCTAGTAAATAATAAATTTGTAGTTGGTTTTGGGGCCGTTAGATTGAAAGTATCTTCGATATTATTTTCAATAACAAATTTATAAGCATTTAATAAATCTTCGATATGTATATATGAAAATGCTTGATTTCCACTTCCAATAATACCTCCCAGCCCTAATCTAAAAGGTGTAATCATTTTTGAAAAAGCACCACCGTCTTTTCCTAAAACTATACCAAACCTAAAAATAGAAACTTTTGTATTTTCATTTTTTGCTTTAAATGCTTCTTTTTCCCAATCTTGACAAAGATTTGATAAAAAATCATTTGCGTAATTTCCATTTTCAGCATAAGTATCTTTATTATCGTATATTCCAACAGCAGATGTAGAAATTAGCTGTCTTGGTTTGTCCTTTAAGTTATTTAAAACAGTTACAATCTTTTTTGTTGTATCAATTCTACTTGTGTATAAAAGTTCTTTATATGCCGGTGTCCATCTATTTATGATATTTGCACCTGCAAGATTTATAATTACATCACTTTTTTGGATGATTTCTTTTAATTTTGACTCATTATTTAATATATCTCTTGAAATAGCAATTATTGAAAAACCTAGATTTGAGAAAAAATTATTCAAGTGTGTTCCTACAAAACCGCTAGCTCCTGTTATTGCAATAGTTTTCATTTGATATCCTTTATAAATTTATTTAAGGTTCATAAAGTTTTTTAAAATAGCAAGTCCATTATCATGAGACTTTTCAGGATGTGGTTGCAGACCATAAATATTATCTTTATTTACAGCACTTACAAAATCATATCCATAAGTTGTTTTTCCAATAATATTTTTTTCACTAGTAACTGCATGATATGAGTGAACAAAATATAAATATGGGTCTTTTAATCCTTGAAAAAGAGGATGCTCTTTATTTTGAATTGTGTTCCAACCCATATGTGGAATCTTAAAGTCTTCATGCATTTTTGACTTATCAAATTTTATAACTTTACCATCTATTAAACCTAATCCATTTGTTGTTCCAAACTCTTCTGAACTTTCAAATAAAAGTTGCATTCCAAGGCAAATACCAATCATTGGTTTTCCTGATTTTGCATATTCATGAATAGCTTGGTTCATACCTGTTTGATTCAGGTGTTCCATTGCATCGCCAAATGCCCCAACTCCTGGCAAAATAACTCTATTAAAATTCTTTAAGTCATTTGGGTCTTTAACAATTGTAGCTTTTGCATCTAGTAAATGACAAGCATTGTAAACACTTGCTAAATTTCCCATATTATAATCAATAATTCCAATCACTTTAGTCCTTTAATTTGATTCCAAAATTTAAGTGAAACCTTCATAGGATAAGAACTTATCCTTAATTATTGGAATTATACTAAAGTTTTGCGTCAGCTAAGGTTAAAGAAAATAAAACTTGATTATTTTGCCTTTGACAAACTTTCTTTGCTTCTCTTATTGTAGCACCAGTTGTGATTAAATCATCACATAAAATTGTCATTTTATTATGTAAATTTGTTAACTTAAATTTTCTTGGATTTTTTAGTCTATAATCTAAATCTTTTCCTGCATATTTGACTATGTTTGTAGCTTTTAAACAATTATATTTTGGAGTTATGATTTTTGATTTTAGGTGTTTTGCTAAAATTGCTGTATGTGAAAATTCATGTCTAGTATGGTCATCAATTGGTATTGCAATCACATTTGAATCAAAGTTGAAATTTTGTGCAAACTTAGCAAATGAAAGTTTGGCAAGTAAATTGAAAACTCTATCTCCGTGAAAGTAATATTTTGAACTTAATAAATCTTCAAGTTCAGAAAGAGCATAAAAAGAGTAGTTATAAAAGCCATCTTCTATTTCTCTTTTATGAAAAGAAGGGATTAATAGATTGTTTTGACAATCTTTGCAGATGATTTGTAATGATAAGTTTTTACAGGTTAGGCATAACATAAATAAATAATATCATAAATTATGTTTATTTCTAAATAGTTATACTTTATACTTTTTTTTATAAAAAAATTTAAAGCTCAACGTACTAAATGTACGTGAGCATTTAAATTATTGATTTGACATAGAAATTTGTCAAAAGTTAAAATTATATTTTTAAAACAGCCATGAATGCTTCTTGAGGTACATTAACTTTACCTATTGCTTTCATTCTTTTTTTACCTGCTTTTTGTTTTTCAAGTAATTTTCTTTTTCTTGTAATATCTCCACCATAACATTTTGCAGTTACGTTTTTACCTGTTGATTTTACTGTTTCTCTTGCAATAATATTAGAACCAATACTTGCTTGAATAGCAACTTCAAAAAGTTGTCTTGGAATTAATTCTTTAAGGGCTTTGATAAATTCTCTACCTTTACTTAAAGCTTTATTTTCTGGAACAATAATTGAAAGTGCATCAACAACTTCACCAGCAACTTTAATATCAAGTTTTTGTAAAACTCCAGGTCTAAATCCAATAGGCTCATAATCAAATGATGCATAACCTTTTGTAGTTGATTTTAATTTGTCATAAAAGTCCATTACAATTTCATTCATTGGAATATCATAATCTAGTAATACTCTTTTTCCTATGTAATCCATCTTATTTTGAACACCTCTTTTATCATTAAGAAGTTTTATAACATTTCCTAAAAATTCATCTGGAACTAAAATAGTAGCCTTTACATATGGTTCAAAAATTGTATCAATATAGTTTGGTGCTGGTAATTCACTTGGATTTTGAATTGAAATTCTTTCTCCATCAGTTTTAAGTATTTCATAAACAACTGTTGGTGCAGTTGCTATTAAATCAAGGTTAAATTCTCTTTCTAATCTTTCTTTGATAACTTCCATATGAAGCATACCTAAGAATCCTGTTCTAAAACCACTTCCCAAAGCTGCAGAACTTTCTGGCTCAAAAGAAATTGATGAGTCATTTAATTGAAGTTTTGTAAGAGCTTCTCTTAAATCTTCAAATTTATCAGTTTCAATTGGATAAATACCAGCAAATACAAAAGGCTTAGCAGGTTCAAATCCATCAATTGCAACTTGAGTTGGATTTTTTGCATCGGTCATTGTATCCCCAACTGCAATACCATCTAATGTTTTTAATCCAAGAACTACAATACCAATCTCTCCTGTTTCTATTTCAGGAGTTTGAATAGGTTTTAAAGGATGTGGATACATAAGATTTAAAACTTGATGCTGAACTTTTGTATTCATTAGTTTAATTAATTGACCTTTTTTAATGCTTCCATCATAAACTCTTACAAGTGCTAATGCACCTAAGTAATTGTCAAACCAAGAATCATAAATTAAAGCTTTTGTAGGGGCTTCTTCGTCTCCTGTAGGGCAAGGAACTCTATCTACAATTGAATCAATTAAATCTTTTACCCCAAGACCTGTTTTTGCTGAAATAAGATTATGAAAAGTACAATCTACCCCAATAGCTTCTTCAACTTCTTCTAAAACTCTAAGTGGATCAGCGCTTGGTAAATCTATTTTATTTACAACTGGTAATAATTCTAAGTCATTATCCATTGCAATATATACATTTGCTATCGTTTGTGCTTCAACACCTTGTGTTGAATCAACTATTAGAAGTGCACCCTCCGAAGATGCTAAAGATCTACTAACTTCATATGAAAAATCAACATGTCCTGGAGTATCAATAAGATTTAATGTATAAATTACCCCATCTTTTTCATAGTTTAATCTAACACTTTGTGCTTTAATAGTAATACCACGCTCTTTTTCAATATCCATTGTATCCATCATTTGTGCTGATAACTCTCTATCTGTTACCGCTCCACACTCTTGAATAATTCTATCTGCAAGTGTTGATTTTCCATGATCAATATGTGCAATAATACTAAAATTTCTAATATTTTTCTGCAAGGTTTTTCCTAATCGTTTATTATTTATATCGCGATTATATCTAAAGTTTTGTAAGTTTATAGTTAAAGTAAGAAAGAGTAAATTTTATTAAGAAACTTGTAAGTGGTAAGATTTAGGAAAATCCTAAATCTTATAAAGAATTATTGATTTAATAAACCAGTAACTCTTCTATTTTCTGCTCTACCTTCTTCAGTATCATTTGTAGCGATTGGTTGAGTTTCCCCATAACCAATTGCTTGTAATCTTGAACTGTCTATATTTAAAGCTTTTAATGCATTAACAGCAGATTGTGCTCTTTTATTAGATAATTTTTGGTTATAAGCTTCTCTTCCTCTTGAATCAGTATGTGCTTCAATAACTGCAGTGTAAGAAGGATTTTCTTTCATTCTTTTTGCAAAATTTTCTAATCTTTCATTATATTTATCTTTGATATTTGCAGAGTTTGTATCAAAATTAATATTTAAATTAATAGTTTCAACACAACCATCAACATTTACACTTACACCAGCAGATGTATTTGGACATTTATCAAGTCTATTCACAACACTATCATTATCATCATCTAATTCACAACCATTAGCATCTACAACTGCACCTGGTAAAGAATTAGGACATAAATCTTTAGAATTTAAAACACCATCATTATCATCATCACCATCAACTATTGGAGCTACTATAGCTGGCTCTTCTGCAACTACTGGAATAACAGGAGCAATAACTTCACTATTACTTCTACCTAATGGCATTGCAAGTCCAATTGTGTACATTACATCATTTAAATTATTTTCAGTTGTAATTAAATGTCTAACATCACCTTTTAGTGCAATTCCATAATAAGGAATATCATATTTTAAACCAACTCCATAATTAAAGAATGGTGAGTCTTCATGTTTTGCTAAAGCTTGAGTTACATCTTGATATCCAAGTCCAGCTAATCCATAAACAGCTAATTTCTCAGTTAATGGGAAGTTTTTAATTGCATTTAAGAAAAATCTATTAACATTTGTATTACCTGTTGTATCATATGGAAGACTATCACTTCTCATATAAGCTAATTCAACTTGATTTATAAATGAATCTTTTAAGTTTTTTGCTAAAGAGATACCAATATTTGCATAATTTGAGTTATCTAATCCTGCTTTGCTATCACTTAAAATACCAGATGCAAATGGTGTAAGTTCATAACCATACTCTTTACTTGGATTACTAGCTGCAAATACAATTGAAGCACATAACACTGAAGTAAGTAAAATTTTTTTCATTATTCTATCCTTGTACGAAATAATTTTACTGATTATAACCAATTTATCTAAAGTTTTCAAATAAATTAAGTATAAATTTTGAAAAAGAAAGTTTTTTTATTGTAGATAGAGGATAAATGTAGCAAAGAAGGAATAGGAAAAATCCTATTCTTTCATTAAATAAAAAGTATTATTTGTTTATAACAGCAGTAACTCTTCTGTTTTCTGCTCTACCTTCAGCTGTTTTGTTTGTTGCAACTGGTTTAGTTTCACCATAACCAATAGCAGTTAATCTTGAAGAATCAACATCTAATGCTTTTAAAGCTTCAACAGTCGAAGTAGCTCTTCTTTCAGATAATTTTTGATTGTATTTATTGCTTCCTACTGAATCTGTATGTGCTTCAATAGTAGCTTTTAAATTAGTATTATTTTTCATCATATTAGCGAATTCAACAATTCTTGAGTTATAAGAATCTTTGATTACAGCTGAATCTGTATCAAAGTTAATGTTTAAGTTAACTAATGTCATACAACCAGTATTATCAACAGATGCACCAACCATTGTATTTGGACATTTGTCTAATGTATCAAGAACACCATCATTATCAGAATCTTTTGGAGTTTCAACAACTGGAGCTGGAACTTCAATAACTGGAGCTGGAGCTTCAACAACTGGAGCTGGTTTAGCTACTTCACCAAAAGGCATTGCAAAACCTAAGTTATATAATAAGTTATTATCTCCATTATCTACTTCAATTAAATGTCTAACATCAAATTTTAATGCAAATTGATCAGCAATTTTGTATTTGATTCCAGCACCATAGTTTCCAAATAATCCATTTTCATTATCAAAGTTTTCATCATCAAAAAATTCAACACCTGCTCCAATTAATGAATATAATGAGAAATCTGAAGTTAATGCATATTCTTTAACTAAGTTAGTAAATACTCTTGTAACACCTGTATCTGTACCATTAGTATAGTCAACATCTTCAGTTGATCTTAAAAAACCTAATTCTACTTGATCAATAATTGAATCAAATTGATTAAA
>Ga0193961_1000437_pt1 | contig 16172 bp, 17 predicted proteins | sample FB_4_MG_FD_140371 | JGI IMG/M metagenome (GOLD analysis project Ga0193961, IMG submission 140371) | Microbial mat bacterial communities from the Broadkill River, Lewes, Delaware, United States - FB_4_MG | ecosystem: Environmental > Aquatic > Freshwater > River > Microbial mats | place: USA...
CTAGTTTTAAATAATATTGTTATTGATGACAAAATATTTATCATAAAAGGTATTAAAATAATTGTAGATAAAGAGGGTAAGAGTTAAATTGGGTTTATGTAAATATGAATAATAATGTATTCCAAAACCTTTCTCTTAAAGAGTGGGAAGAAAAATTCAATACTTTAGAAAAACCTCCAAAAAAAGAGACAATAAAAAGATATTTTCAAAAACACAAAAATAATCGACTTGAACTATATGAACTTTTTTATAAAAAGCAAAACAATCAAATTATTGATAAAATTAATCATTATTCATATGTAGAAAAATATTATGAAGAAAAAGAAAAGTGTGAAAGAGGAGGTCCACTTTCATATAGATCAAAAATTATTATTGAAAGTATTTCATGGGAAAGAGATATATCAAATAATCTATATTTAAAAATTGCTGACAGGCAAGAGGCTGTAGAAAAATTTATTTTAGGTGATAATGCCACAGAAGATAATGGAAGATTTATTTATATCAAACATGCAACTAATGAATCATTTTTTGAATTTATGCAATATATGAATAAATATGTTGAAGAATATATAAAAATAAAAGATTTAAAAGAAAATTCTATATTTAGTAAAAATATAAAAGGTAGAACATACCAAGAAAAAGAAAAGAACTTAAATTCAACAATAGACTTAATAAATGAACTTTTATATTTACAAGATAAAAATCGAGAAAAAATTAAACATATTAAATTAAAAGATTTTAAAGATTTAAGAAAAGAGCTACTGGAGGATATTGCTAAAATAGATATAGAATTTAACAGTTTTCCAAATAATCTAGCTTCTTTAATAGATGAAACAATAAACGTAATCGAAGAAGAAAGTGAATTTATAAATGACAAATTAAGTTAGAAGATGAATTAAAAACAAAAAGGACATTTAAGTAAAATTTAAAAAAACAAAGTGTAAAAATATGCATCTAAATTCTTTCTTTATCACATAGTAAATATTCTATACTTCATAAATAAAAACCAAAAGGAAGGTAAATTTATGAAGTCATTTTTTGCAGAATTAAAGGAATCATTGAAAAAACTTATTGGTGCGTATATTAGACATAAAGTTTTAGAATTTATATTTTCTTAGGATAATTTTAATGGGAGTTTATTTGACATATAAAATTTAACTCCTATTATGTTAAAATCACTTTATCAATTTAAAAGTAGGAGTATAAAGTGACAAAAGAGTATATTTTAAACTTTTTAAAAACGAATAAACAACTTTTAAACGAAAAATATAATGTCACCAAGATAGGTCTATTTGGAAGCTATGCAAGAGATATGGCAAATGAAAACAGTGATGTTGATATTGCTATTGAATCTACAAAAAAAGATTTTTTTCTACGAGAAGATTTACGTGAATTTCTAGAGTCTAACTTCAATCTTAAAGTTGATGTGGGATATTTAGATAGTTTTAGAGAATACTATAGAAAAAAAATAGAAAAAGATTTAATCTGTGTCTAAAAAAAGAGATTTAGAACTATTTATTGTTGATGTATTTGTTAGTATTGAAAAAATAAAAAGTTACACAAAGAATTTTACATGTGGAGATGATTTACTTCACAATGAAATTAATTGGGATGCGACACTTAGAAACTTAGAAATTATTGGAGAAGCACTAAATAATCTTCTTCAAGATGAAAAATTTGTTACTCTATCACCTAAATACTTCAGAAAAGTTGTAAATTTTAGAAACTTAGTTTCTCACGGATATTTTGGCATATCCCAAGAAGAAGTTTGGAATGTTGTTACTGATAAACTTCATTTATTAGAAGAAGATATGAAACAAATAATAAATAAAAATTTTGACTTATCTATTGCTATTGAACAGGAGTTACCAAAACAAATGAATCCTGAAATAGTAAAATATTTAAATAAACTAAAGAAAGTAAAATAAAATATGCAAGAAAATCTATATAACCTAGCTTTTGAGCGTTCAATACTCAGTTCAATAGTATTTGAACCAGCTCAGTTTGATGAGTTAAGTACAGCACTTAAAGTAGATGACTTTTACCTTCCTGCTCATCAAGATATATTTAACGCTATGGTGAAACTTTTACAAAAAGATCAGCCGATCGATGAAGAGTTTATAAAAAAAGAGCTAGTAACTGCTAAAAAGTTTGATGAGCAAGTTATGCTTGAGATCCTCTCAGCCAACCCTATCTCAAATACTAAAGCTTATGTTGAAGAGATTAAAGACAAATCTTTAAAGCGTCATCTTTTAACTCTAACAACAGAGATCAAGCGGGTAACAGTTGAAGAGGAACTCCCAAGTGCTGAAGTTGTAGATATAGTAGAGAAAAAACTTTATGAGATCACTCAAGACAACCAGTCGAGTGACTTCAAAGACTCCCCGCAAATGACATTTGATACTATGGAGTACATCAAAGAGATGAAAGCTCGTGGTAACTCTGTACTTGTAGGTGTAGATACTGGATTTAACGAGCTTAACAAAATGACAACAGGCTTTGGTAAGGGTGACCTTGTGATCATTGCAGCTCGTCCAGCTATGGGTAAAACATCTTTTATTTTAAACACTGTCAACTCTATCATTACTCAAGGAAAAGGTGTAGCTTTTTTCTCTTTAGAGATGCCAGCTGAACAATTGATGTTAAGACTTCTTTCTATCCAGACATCTATACCACTACAAAAGCTTCGCGTTGGCGATATGAATGACGATGAATGGACTAGTTTAGGTGGTGCAATTGATAAGATGAACAACGCCAAACTTTTTGTAGATGATCAAGGTAGTGTAAACATCAACCAACTAAGGTCTAAACTTAGAAAACTAAAAAACCAACATCCTGAGATAGAGATCGCAGTGATTGATTACCTTCAGATCATGCAAGGGATCGGAAACCAAGACAGACACCTTCAAGTATCGGAAATCTCTCGTGGACTAAAGATGCTCGCACGTGAGCTGAATATACCGATCATTGCACTATCACAGCTTAACCGTGGACTTGAATCTCGTAACGACAAACGTCCAATGCTAAGTGATATCCGTGAGTCTGGATCTATTGAGCAGGATGCGGATATTATTTTATTTGTATACCGTGATGATGTTTACCTTTATAAAGAGGAAAAAGAACGTGAAAAGGCTGCAAAAGCTGAGGGTAAAGAGTTTGTTTCTGAGTATGTTGAAAAAGAGGAAGAGGATGCTGAGATCATTATTGGTAAACAGCGTAATGGTCCAACAGGTCATGTAAAACTTGTGTTTCAGAAAAAACTTACCCGCTTTGTTGAACCTAGTCCTAGAGTTGTTGAAACATCTTATGAAACTGTAGATACAAAATCTGCAAACATGAATGTTGGAGAAACTCCACAACCACTTTCTAATGACTCTATAGATATGCCGACATTGTAAATGCAACTCCAAAAGATAGAACTCTTTAAAACAAAAAAAGAGTTTCTAATCTTTTTAACCACTTGTCTTTTTATACTTTTTTATTCTCTTCTTATAGAATACAATAACTACAAAACATTAACTCGTTTCGACTCTGCAGTTGTAAAGGCAAAAGTTTTAAAACAATACAAAAAAACCAAACAAACCTCTAATAAAAAAATAAAAACTTATCAGGTTTTAAAACTAAAAGCAGAAAATGGGTTTTCATTCTACACCTCAAGATCAAAAAATTTTGAAGATGCCAAAGGTAAAACACTACATCTTGAGATCTATGCTGGAGAAATTTCATTTTATGAATATATGACATATTTTTATTCATACTCTAAAGTTTTATCAATTGAAAATGTTCATTCTTTAAATCAGATTTTAAATAACTACATATCAAGTGTACACAACGATCAAAACATAACTTCTATATATCAAGCTTTATATACTGCAACTCCTCTTAACAAAGAGCTTCAAAACATATTTTCTACTCTTGGAGTCTCTCATTTACTCGCAATAAGTGGATTTCACTTAGGAGTTTTGGCAGCTGTTTTATTTTTTATGTTTAAACTTCCATACAAAACTATTCAAAAGAGGTTTTTCCCATACAGAAGTTACAGAGTTGATTCTTTTATATTTATTAGTATAACTCTTTTGCTATACCTAATCTTTTTGGACTCTCCACCATCACTTATGCGGGCTTTTACTATGCTGGTTATAGGATTTTTCTTATATGATCGAGGCTACAAGGTCATCTCAATGCAGACACTTCTTTTAACAGTAATGATCCTGCTTGCATTTTTTCCACGGCTGTTTTTTAGCATAGGTTTTTGGCTGAGTGCTAGTGGTGTTTTTTATATATTTTTATTTCTTATCCACTTTAAACATTTAAGCAAATTTTGGCAGTTTATACTTGTACCTTTTTGGGTCTACATAACAATGTTTGTTTTCTCTGTAGCAATATTTGAAAACTTTAGTTTGTATCATCCACTCTCTGTAATATGGACTTCACTTTTTACTCTGTTTTATCCGCTTAGTATATTTTTACACCTAGTTGGTTTTGGTGATCTTTTAGATGCACCTTTAAAATATCTGCTTGATCTATCAAGCACAGGTGCAAAAGTGGCTTTAGATTTAAAGTATTTTTTGCTGCATATAGTATTATCTATTGTGAGCATATATAAGAAAAAACTTATCTATATTTTACTATTTGAGAGTGTTGTTATTTTTCTCTACAGTATTAAGATGGTTGCATAGCTTAAGCCCGTTTAAAAAGATAAACCAAGATGCATAGATCCACAAAAACAAAAACATAAGTATGGAAAAAGAGCCATAAAGTGTAGTATATGACTTGTTAAAAAAAACATAGTATATAAAAACTTCTTTAGCAAGTGAGAACATAATAGTTACTGTAAGTGAACTTATAAGTGCTGATCTTAGAGATACTTTTATATTTGCAGAAAGCTTAAAAAGTACAAAAAACAGCATCCACAAAACTAAACTTGGAACAAGTGGTAGAATTTCTAACCATGTCATAAAAGGATAAGAATCGATCATAGAGACTACAAATACAGAGACACTAAAAACCAAGACTAAAGAGATAGGTGTTACAACCATGATCAAAAAATAAACTCCAAGACTTCTTAGAAAACCTCTATGATCTACTTTAAAAATTTTATTTACCACATATTCGTAGTTTTTAAAAAACAAAAGTGACGATATAAGAAGAATGAAAAAACTAAAAAAACTCATTTTTATAGAGTGCTTTAAAAAGTTGTCAATATAACCCATGATCACTTCTTGATTTACAGGTAGCAAGTTACTCAAGATCATCTCTTGGATCTGAAGATATTTTTGTTCAAAAAAGTCTGAGTAAGATACTATACTCATTATGATCATAAGTGAGGGAACTATTGTAAAGATCGTATAAAAACTCAAAGAAGCTGCATTTAAAGACAGCTCCTTGTCAGTTAAAAGATCAAATAGTTTTTTAGCAGACGTAAGCATAACTATGCTTTAGTTAAGCCCCATTTTTGAAGGGTTTAGTATGTTGTTAGGGTCAAATGCCATCTTGATCGACTTAAATAAGTTCATCTCTTCATCTGTAAAAGCCATACCCATATACGGAGCTTTTGCAAGTCCTATTCCATGCTCACCCGATAGTGTACCACCTAGATCAACTGTAGCTTGAAAAACCTCTTCTATAGCTTGGTAAGCTATCTTAACCTGTTCAGGGTCACTACCATCTACCATAACATTCGTGTGAACGTTTCCATCACCTGTGTGACCAAAACACGGTATGTTTATTTTGTACTTATCAGCTATTGCGTAGAACTTTTCTAATAGTTCTGGCAATACTGCACGAGGTACTGTTACATCTTCATTTAACTTTTTGCTTCCATACACACTAAGTGCAGGTGAAGCGTTACGTCTTGCAAACCAGATATCTGCAGCTTCTTTGTCATCTTTTGCTATTTTAAACTCAGAACATCCGTTTTCAAAAAACACTTTCTCGATCTGTGCTAACTGAAAATTAAGATCATCTTCTAAGTTTCCATCTACATCAGTTACTAGAAGTGCTCCAGCATCTACAGGTAGACCTTTGTTAAAAGTCTGCTCAACTGCACGGATAGTTAAGTTGTCTAAAAACTCCATAGCAACAGGTGTTACACCACTTGCCATAGTTTTATAAACAGCTTCCATAGCATCATTTACAGTTGGGAAGATCCCCATCGCTGTTTTAGTCATCTTTGGTTTTGGGATCAAACGAAGTGTTATCTCAGAAAGTACTGCCAAAGTACCCTCACTCGCAACTAAAATACCGCTTATGTTATAACCAGCTACATCTTTTATAGTCTTCTTTCCAGCTTTGATCACATCTCCATTTGGTAAAACGGCACGTGTTGCCATAACATAGTCTTTTGTGATCCCATATTTTGCAGCACGCATACCGCCTGCATTTTCACTTACATTTCCACCGATCGTAGAGTAGTCTTGGCTTGCAGGATCTGGCGGATAAAAAAGACCAACCTCTTCTACCGCTTTTTGCAAGTCCATATTTACAACACCTGGTTGGACTACTGCTACCATATTTTTAAGATCTATCTCTAGTATCTTGTTCATATGTTTCTCTAAGGCTAGAACGATCCCACCGTTACTTGGAAGTGCACCACCTGTAAAACCACTGCCAGCTCCACGAGGTACGATCACTATTTTGTGCTCGTTGCAGTATTTTAAGATCTCAGATATATCCTCTTCACTTCTTGGAAATACAACTGCATCAGGCTCAAATCTCTCACGTGTAGCATCATAAGAATAAGCTATTAAATGTGCTTTATCACTGTAAACATTTTCATCTCCAACTATATTTTGTAAGTGTTTTATATGTTTAGCTTCCATTTTTTACCCTTGTATCTTTTCTAGTTTTTGTTTGTATTTTTCATATGACTTTTTTATATTTTTATCATTTGGATTATATTCAATCAAAAGCTCATAATAGTGTGGCTCATAATCTTCAAGCTCACTACTACCCTCTCCAAACCACGAAGCATCGATCTCTTCTACACGAGAATAAAAAGGTAGTTCTTCATTTTTTTGTTCAAGTGAAATATTTAGAGTATTTAGTACCTTAAAACTTTTTGCATCAAGTGTATATACTTTACCATCAAGGTATATGAAAACAAGTCCCACATATGTTGTTGAACTCATTTTCTCAAAGTCTTCCTTAAGTGGTGTCGGGTGTCCGTTTGTAGAAAGAATAGTCGCAAATATATCTGGATGAAGCCATTGCATATGATTTGTACTTTTTGTTATTTTGTTGTATATTTCTGCATTTGGTGCTATTAATAAAGCTCTTGAATATCCAAACGCTAAAACAACTGTGTCACCTTTTTTTATACTCCACTTACCATGAGGTAATGCAGAGTTTTGAAGGTCATTGAATTTACTTAACTCTAAAGTAGCTATTCCCTTAGAAAAACTCTTAACTACTGCACCTTTTAAGATACTAGAGTGTTCTTTGTCTAAGTTATGGACTACAAATCCACTCATACCTACATCTACTTTATCTACTTTTATAGTAACTAAATTTTTCTCTTTGTTAATACTCAATATAGGTGACTGTAAAACCGAACTTTGTAGTGCTGATAACATAATTAATAATACAAAAATATACTTCATCTAACTTCTTTTTATAAATTTAACTGCGATTATATCGCAACTAAGCTAATTTTTGATAAGGTTACAAAAATAATTTATCAGGTTTAATTTTTGTTTCGTATTTCATTTATATTTTTTATATTAATCACATCATTATATAGTTCTAAAGTAGACTCTTTTAAGTGGCCTAACGGGGTCTCTTATTTAATGTTTTTAGAACAAAACAAACTACCTCAACAAGAACTTTACTATGATCTTGACAAAGATGATCAGAAGCTTTTAGAAGAGGTAAGAGCTGGAACAAACTGCCAAGTTGTAAAAAAAGATAATGGTGATATTGTTCAAACACTCATACCTATGAATGATGAACTTCAAATCCATCTTTACAAATACGATGGAAAATATCATTTTGAAGTCATACCCATCATTAGTGAAATAAAACGCGAAGCTTTCGTACTTAAGATCGAGCATTCTCCTTATTTGGACATTATAAAAGCAACAGGTAGTAAAAAACTTGCTCAGATTTTTGTTGCCAACTACAGATACTCTCTAAACTTTAAAAGAGATCTTAGAAAAGGTGATACTCTGATCATGATGTATGACCAAAAATATCGTATGGGTAAGCCTTTTTCTATGCCTATACTAAAAGCTGCAATGATAGAGATGCGCGGTAAAAAACATTATATATATCATAATACAAAAGATGACAGGTACTACAACCAAAAAGGTCATGAGGTTGAAGGCTTTTTACTAGCTCGTCCTGTCAAACACGCGCGTATATCTTCATACTTTACAAAAAGAAGATACCATCCTATTTTAAAAAGATACCGTGCACACCTTGGTGTTGATTATGCAGCTAGACGTGGAACACCTATAATTGCAGCTGGTAGTGGTAGAGTTATATACAAAGGTCGTACACGTGGTTACGGAAATCTTTTAAAAATAAGACATGCTGATGGGTACACAACATTATATGCCCACCTGAAATCATTTAGACGTGGAATATACAGAGGAAAGTATGTAAAAAAAGGTCAAACGATCGGTTATGTAGGAAGTACTGGTCTCTCAACTGGTCCACATCTTCACTTTGGACTATATAAACATGGACGTGCTATAAATCCTCTTAGAGTGGTTCAAGTTACTACTACAAAACTAAGTGGAAAAAAGAAAAAAGAATTTTTACAGCTTAAGAAAAACTACGACAAAAGTTTAGATATCCATCTAGAAAATTTTACTAAATATGTAAAAGAACCAAAACCAGATAAAGTATGTTATTTTTATGACAAGGCTGAATGTGAATGAGTTTACCACAATAGAAAATATTACTAAGTTAGATGATCCAAAATTTATAAAACCTATGAAGATCAATTACACCTATAAAAATAAAAAAAGAGTTTGGGAAGCTGTTGTAAGCCATAATAGTGTTTCAATAATTCTTTATAACAAAGACAAAGACGCTCTGATCGTTGTAAAACAGATAAGAGTCCCTGTTTTAAATATGAATAAAAAAGATGGCGTGACACATGAGCTATGTGCTGGAATCATTGACAAAGACAAACCAAAAGTTGAAATCGTAAAAGAAGAAGTTTTAGAAGAGTGTGGATACGATATAGATATTAAGTCTATAAAAGAGGTAACTTCGTTTTATACAAGTGTTGGTATTAGTGGAGCAAAACAAACACTTTTTTATGCTGAGTGTGATGAAAGTATGAAAGTAAATGCTGGTGGAGGTTTGTCAGATGAAGATATTGAAGTCATGTATATTCCTCTAAGTAAAGCAAAAGAGTTTATGTTTGATCTCACTTACCAAAAAACACCAGGCTTAATCATGGGATTTTACTGGTTTTTTGACAACATTAAAAAGGTATAACTAAATATATAGTTCTTAGTTACACTCCAAATTTTTCCTATCTAGCAAGTATCATATTTATAAATGTTTTTACCATTATTTCACATATATTTTGATAGAATATAAACGTTATGAATAATTATGGATTGGGGAAATCATGATTTTTAGAATTGTATATGTTAGCAGAGCTACGCAAGAATTCACTGAAGACGAGCTTTTAAATATGCTAAGAAATGCTAGACCAAGAAATGAAGAGCACGGTATAACTGGAATGTTGCTATATGGCTCTTCTAACTTTATGCAAGTTTTAGAAGGTGAACAAGATGCTCTTGATCAACTTTTTAATAATATTACAAAAGATGAACGTCATAAAGATTGTAATGTTATAGATTATTCTGAAATTAAAAACAGAGCTTTTCCTAATTGGTCAATGGGTTTTAAACTTATTGACCAAGATACAAAACTAGATGGATATTCAGAATTTATGCAACGCCAAATGACCCCTAAAGAGTTGTCAGAAAATCCTACATCGGTACTAGGACTTCTTTACAGTTTCAAATCTGAAACAGTAGATCATTAAAGGTAATGATATGAATATTTTAATGCAAGATGATATTACACATATAACAGGTAATATAAAATCCATAAACGATTTTGAAAAAATACAACTAGCCCTTGAAAAACAAATAAAAACTCATAAAAAAATAAAACTTTTTTTTATAGACTCCCTATCGATAACATCTTCTGTAATAGGATACTTAAATAAACTTGTTCAAGGAGATAAAATAGACTTGGAACTATTTGTTTCAAATAAATCACTTATAGAACTGCTAAAAGATTTAAAGCTTACAGATGTTTTCAAAGTAAAATTAATAAAATAATATGACAACTATAAACTCTAAACAACTATCATCACTTAATCTTCTTTATACTGATACTAAAAAATATACTCTTAATCTATTTGAAAAAAAATTTAAAAATCAATTTAAAAATATATTTTTTTCAAATACAGTCGAAAAAGCTTTAGAAATTTTTATTACAAATCAGCCTGATATTGTTGTAGTAGATAGCTCAATCTCTGATCGATATGGTATTGAAATTATTGAACAGATCAGAATAATGAATAAGCAAGTCCCAATAATACTTGTTACGAACTTTTTTCAAAAAGAGGTAGTAGTTTCTGCATTAAAAATTGGTGTAAATAACTTTTTTGAAAAACCTGTTGATTTAAATATTTTAGTTGAAACCATAAAAGATCATGCAAAACTCATAAATATAGACAAGTTTGTTAAAGAACAAAAAGATCAAGAGATAAAAGAATTAAAAAAAATAGAAAAATATAAATCTTATCAAGAAAATATAGCTTTTCAAAAAGAGCTAAAAATAATGAAAAATGACTTTGATCCTTTTGTTAGAGAATTTAATGAACAAGCTATATTTGTAAACACTTACTACAAACCTTTAGATACTTTAAGCGGTGATGCTTATACAGTAAGAGATATCGGTCATGGACAAATTTTCATATTAATAGCTGATGGTATGGGGAAAGGTCTATCTGCATCTCTGAGCGCTATGAATGCGGTTATGTTTGCAAACTACCTTATCGATGCAAAAAAAATATTTAACCTAAAAAAAATAGTTGAAAACACAATGACATATATAAGTGCAATTCTACTTGAAGAGGAAGCTCTTTGTTTAAACTTTACACATCTAAATATTATTGACAACAAAATGGAATATGCCAAGTTTTCTATGCCAGCAACACTACTTATAGACAACTCTGGCGACATAATCAAAGTACCATCAAACAACCCTCCACTAAGCATCTATACTAAAGATTTTAAGATAGATAGTTACGATGTATCATCAACTTTAAAATTTTTGTTTTACTCTGATGGGGTCATTGAAAACACTACTAAAAATGGTGGAGTTTATCAAGATCAACTACTTAAAGACTTTCAAGAATCTTTTACAGAACATGAACTTCATAATAAATTTACAGAGAGTATTTTTCAACAAGAAGATGATGTAACTTTTGTTATGTTAAATAGACTAAATTTATCTAAAAAAACGCTTGATCGTAAAATATTTAATACCACCACAGAAGATGTTCAAACTGCTGGAGAGTGGTTTGAAAATATTCTAATTAAAAAGAATTTTTCAGAAGAACTTTTAAACAGATACTCAATAGCTTTTAATGAACTATATATGAATGCTTACGAACATGGAAACTTAAGTATAAATACCAAAGAGAAACATAAACTTATAGCTGAGGGAACATATATGGATCAGCTAAACAAACTATCTATTGGGAATGATAAAAAGATAGAAGTTACCATAAGGGAGATCAAGTATCTTAATCATCACTATATTTACACTACTATAACAGATGAAGGGAATGGTTTTGATACTGATATATTAAAAGACGTATATAAAGGTACAAAACGCTACAATGGACGAGGTGTTTATATGTCTAAGCGAAATACACTAGGAGTTTACTATAGTAAAAGAGCAAACTCAGTGTCTTTTTTAATTAAAATTGTCTGATAGTATCTTATTTAACTTTTTAAGTTCATCATCTATATCTAGATCACCTTTAAAGACATCGTGCATAGCATATGTTTTTAATGCTTTAGCTCCACAAAACTGAAAAGTTTTATGTATAGCTACATTTGCTTCATCAAGACTTAGTCCATCAAAAAAACCATCTTTGTTATCAAACTCCGATTCAGGACAGTTGTATGTTAAACTCAACATATACTTTTTATCCTTCATTAGTCCACCTGAACCATATTTTTTTGAAGAATCTTCTCTGCTTCTGCCATCATTAACAAAGGTTACACTACCTCCACCACCGGAAAAGATTTCATCTATGTATTTTTTAGTGATCCAAGGTACGCCCATCCAAAAAACAGGATACTGTAAAACTATATAATCAGCCCAGTCAAATTTACTAATTTCATCTTTGATGTCATAATTACTTTCGACAACACTATTTTTCACATCAAAACCATTTTTTTTTAAAAATTCATTTTGTGCTTCTATAATAGTACGTGTTAAGTTGCCCTCTGCATTTCCTTCATATCTTTGATGACCATTTATTATCAATACATTTTTTGACATGTTTTCTCCTTATGCTTTTTGAAGTATTTCACTTATTGTTTGCTCATTATACACTTTTTCTAAACCCCAAAGCTTAGAAGTTTGTGTAGCATTTTTAGACATATTATCTATTTCATTTTTTGGTATTCCTGCTTGATCTAGTGTTACAGGTGAGCCTATTTTACAGAACCATGATTCTAGCTCTTTAATCCCTGCATCAGCTCCGTTGACACTAAAGATCTCTTTTGCAAAACGCTCAAACTGAGATATATTTTGCTCTTTATACCACTTCATCCATGCTGGGATCACTACGGATAACCCTGCACCGTGAGGTACATTATAGAGTGCAGAGAGAGTATGTTCTATTAGATGGTTTGGAAAAACACCACCTTTTGTTCCAGAAGGTGCAAGACCGTTTAGTGCCTGGGTAGCTGCCCATGCAAACTCGCCTCTAGCTTCATAGTCATTTGGATTTTTTATCAAAATCTCTGTAGTTTCCATTATAGTTTTTATAATAGACTCAACAATCCTGGAGTTAAATTTAGGGTGTTGAGTAGCAGTAAAGTATACTTCTATACTATGTGCGATAACATCAACCGCAGAGTATGCAAGATAATCTTTACTAACTGTTGTCATAAGCTCAGGATTTATAACGGACAATACAGGATTTACCAAAACTGTACCGATTGAGAGTTTTTGCTGTGTCTGCTCATTTGTTATAACTGCATTTCCATTCATCTCACTGGCAGTTGCCGCGAGTGTCATAACTGTAAATACTGGAAGTGCTTCTTTGATCTCGGCTTTTTGAATAAAAAAGTCCCATACATCTCCATCATACTTGGCTCCGGCTGCGATCGCTTTAACTGAGTCTGCAACTGAACCACCACCAACTCCAAGTACCGCTTGAAGTTTTTTCTCTTTTGCAACTTTTACACCATCTCTTACTTTACTGATAAGCGGGTTACTTACAATACCTGAGAGCTCTTCATACTCAAGTCCTGCTTCTTTTAATGAAGATATTGTGTCATTATAAAGGGAACTCTTTTTTATGCTCCCTGTACCATAAACTAATAAGACACTCTCATATCCGTAATTTTTAATATAATTACCTATATTTTTTTCTTTACCTTTTCCAAATTCAATTTTTGTAGGGTTATAGTATGTAAAATCATTCATCAATAATTATCCTTAATTTAATTATATGAATTATAAACCTAGAAACCCTAACAAATTAACAATGATGTCATTTTGATATTATGAATAATAATTTAAACATCCATTGTTAATTACTTACGTGATATTCTCCACCACAACTACCAGTGCTAAACGTACCTTCAACTTTGCCAGCATCTGAAATAGCACCTGCCCAATAAGTCCCTTTAGAATCTTGTCCATTAAATAGATTAATAGTAGATGTCGTACCTAGAGAAACAGTACCTCCACCATTAATGTTTGATGAAGTTATATTCACACTATTATTATTAAAGGAAAATGAAATAGTTCCAGTAGTAGGACAACCTTCACCATAACCAGTATATGTCCCACTGTATGTTCCTCCACTTGAATTATCAGGATCGGATGATTCATCACTAACGTCAGTACCTTTAATTGTATACGATTCACTAGTATCGTATACTTTTCCATCTAATGACAAACTAACAGTGATAGTAACATCTTCTTCTCCAACTCCTACAATCCAATTTACATGACCTCCATCAGGATAAACTGAATAAAAGGCTACATTGTCTCCAGCTACTATACCCGAAGATCCTCTTCGCGTACCTGAGTATTCATACTTTATATATGTTTCTTGTGTAATATTTTCATAACTTATTTTTACATCATACATAGTGTAATCATCTTTATATTCTTTAACTATAGGTTCACTGAATGTAATCTCCATAGGAACATATATATTTACTTCACTAAACTCATCAACATTTTGTATAGTATTATCTGAAAGTACTAATGTTGTATTCATGTTGTCGTCATTTTCATTGCTAAAAAGCAAGTCTAGATATGTAAAATCATCATCTATATTCAATAAAATATTTTTTTCACTTGGATAAACCACTATATGAGTATTTTGGTTTCCATAATAGTCTTTAGAAACTACAATTCCTAGATTAGGTTTATCAATAGTTTCATTCGGATCTAATTTAATAACTTTATTACCAGTGTTATTTGTATCTCCACTTGATTCAAGTTTTGATATTGTATCTTTTAGCTCATTATCAGTTTTATTGTAATTTAAAAGATTATTTAAATACTTTGACATAGATTTAATATAGTTCTCTGTTACATCTTTGATCCCATCATTTATCAAATCACCTAGATGTGCTTTGGACTCTAAAAATTCTTTATATTTATTACCCAAATATTTAGTACTACTTTTAGAAATATATTCCCATATTCCTCCAGTTACACCATCTTTTTCAGCTTTATTAATGATCTCTATAGTATCTTTAGCATAATCATAACCTTTTGAAAACTGTTCACCATTTGGTAAGCCGCCTGTAATAACCTTTGTACTCTCTACATATAAATCTACCCCTTTTTCTAAACCTGTTTTACCCTCTTTTAGTACTTTATTTACAGGTGCTTTTTTAAGGTCTTCTGCTTCATAATAATAATTAGTATCTACATCATGGTAAAGAGAATTATGTAACTGGTTGATCTTATCGCTATAACTACCACTTTGTAAATTACTATAAAACACATCTGAATCACTTCCAAAGTTTTCATTAGGCCACAAATATTTAGCTTTTTCGTACATCTCTTGCTTTGTGGAACTGTTTTTAGTACCAATTGCAACCATATCTGAACGTGTATTTTCTATTGTCCCACCCATAAAGCCGAAAAAATTTCCTATAGAATATAATAAACCACGTTTAATAACCTTTTTATTTTTACTAATGGCTTTATTACTATCATTTTCAATAAAATAAACACTATTTTCATAACAACTTTTTAGACCAAGGTAAAGCTCTGATGATCTAAGAAAAACAGTGTTATAGTTTTTTTCAAGAAGTTCTTCATCATTTTCTCCAATATCAACATCAGTATCAAATAATTCATACTTTCCATGTTCACTAAATATTAACAACAGATCTGCATAAAGTTCATTTTCTACATTGGAAATAATTACAATGTTTTGTATTGCTTCTTCAAAGGTTTGCGGATTTTCATTACAACTTTCTATATATTTTGATGTAGATAAGCGTCCCATACTATCTAATGATGATGAATCACTACTATCTCCTCCACATGCACTTAAAATAAGGGTTAATACTATTATAAATACTAAACTATAAAACCTTTTCATAAGGATCCTTTAATTAAATTATAATAATTTAATCAAACATTATCTTAATACTTTATAAATTGATAATATAATAGAAATATTAAATATGTAAAACGTATGTTTTAAGAGACTTTGAATGCATATAGAATTTTAAAGTGATTGGTTGCGGAAACAGGATTTGAACCTGTGACCTTCGGGTTATGAGCCCGACGAGCTACCGAACTGCTCTATTCCGCGATGTAGTAATAATAAATCAAAAATGGAAATTGAAATAAAATTTGTAGTTTTGAATGGTACGCCCAGAGAGATTCGAACTCCCGACCGCTGGTACCGCAAA
>Ga0193961_1000441_pt1 | contig 16078 bp, 15 predicted proteins | sample FB_4_MG_FD_140371 | JGI IMG/M metagenome (GOLD analysis project Ga0193961, IMG submission 140371) | Microbial mat bacterial communities from the Broadkill River, Lewes, Delaware, United States - FB_4_MG | ecosystem: Environmental > Aquatic > Freshwater > River > Microbial mats | place: USA...
CCAATGCCACAAAGAGTTAAGAACCATAAGTACGCTTGTCACTTCCCACTAAATATGGAGAAAAAAGGATGAGCGCTCTACTAGAAGTCACCAATCTATCTAAAATTTTTGTGACCCGCCCTGGCTTGCTGCGTAAGAAAGAGCACCACGCAGTAAAACCCGTAAGCTTTACATTAGAAGCGGGGCAAACCATTGGCTTTATTGGTCAAAATGGTTCAGGTAAGTCCACTCTAGCGCGGATGTTAGCCGGCATGGTAGAGCCAACTTCCGGCGAAATCCGAGTAAACGGTGATTTACTTGAGCACAAAGATTACTCCACCCGGTGTAAGCTGATTCGAATGATCTTCCAAGATCCGAACACATCGCTTAATCCTAAAATCCAAATTGGCAATATTCTGGAAGGTCCACTGAAGCGAAATACCAATATGCCCCCAGAAGCGCGAGTCAAAAGGGTAAAAGACACATTACTTAGAGTCGGGTTGTTACCAGAACACGCCTATTTTTACCCTCAGATGCTTGCAACAGGTCAAAAGCAACGTGTTTGTTTAGCGCGTGCATTGATTCTCCAGCCATCGATTATCGTCGCAGATGAGGCTCTAAACGGTTTAGATATGGCGATGCGTTCACAAATCATCAACCTATTCTTAGAGCTACAAGAAGAGATGGGGGTATCGTTCGTTTACGTATCGCAGCATATAGGGACAATAAAACACATCACCGATAAGATTATGGTGATGCATGAAGGTGATGTGGTTGAGTCGGGAGACACGCATAAAGTTCTAAGCAATCCACAAAGCCCTATCACTCAGCGCTTGGTTGAAAGTCACTTTAATAAAGCGCCAAGTTTCAAGTAGGACTCAGACAATGGCAAGGATCGCCTGTCTTATACTCACTTTGCTCTACTCAATAAACGTCAATGCCACTGCTGATACGTGGTTGGACCCATCATTTGTTCGTAATGCGTTTTTAGATGTGGCGCTAAAAAACGAATATTCACAGGGCGATAAGCCGTTAGTGAAGTGGCGTCAGCCGATCAAAATATGGGTTAAGCACAAAGTCGGCGATCAACCATTACATGACGAACTGGTCGATGCCCATATCAGCCATTTGCAACAGATAATCCAGCACCCGATTTCACGCGTGAATTCAAGGCATGAGGCCAATATCATTTGGCTCTTTACCCGAGAATCATTATGGCAACAAGATATTCGCCAAGAGATCGGGCAGCACGCATTAAAAAACATCCGTGGTGCTATCTGCAAAGCAGGCTACACTCTTTCTCCGGTTGATCAACAAATTGTACACGCGGCTATTATCATCCCTGTCGACCAAAGCCGCGCACACGGTAAATTGCTCGCTTGCGTGGTGGAAGAAATCACCCAAGTACTTGGCTTACCAAACGATTCAGAGCTCGCCTACCCATCAATTTTTAACGACCATACCCCCGACGACTTACTCTCACCGCTCGATGTTGTGCTGCTTAAATTGCTGTATGAGCCGGAATTAACCAGCGGAATGAACCGCCAGCAAGTCATTAACGTATTAGACAAACTAATTCTGCGCTATCAGCGCGAAGGAATATTAGATAATGCAGTCAACGTAGCTCGCTCTGCGCCACTACGTAAAATGTTGCAGTAATAAAAAACCCGTCCGAAGACGGGTTTTCCAATCACTTAAGCAATTAAGCAATTAAGCAATTAAGCAATTAAGCAAGCTCAGCTTGAAGCCACGGCCAGCCTTGTTTCTTACGGCTTAGCGTGTTTTCCATCATTAGCATGCCATCTTTTTCATGCTTAACTAGCTTCTCTGCCCACTCACCTTTGTAAAGAAGACGAGTTTGCGCTGTTGTAATATCAGTTAACATTACCGCTGCGAATGCTAGTGACTCTTCAGTACAACGACGCTCTAGATCCGCTTCTAGCGCTTCAATCATGCCGTCAACTTGCTCTAGCGTTGCTAGCTCAACCTGACCAACAACAACATCGCGACCGTTAAATGGGTAGCCTTTAAGATCTTTTTCAACTAATTCAGCTGCAGAAAGACCTTCAATGTCAGTTTTAGCGATCAAAAGATCTTTAATAAATGCATCAACATCAGCAACATCAGCAATTGCCGCTAGTTCAGCAACCGCATCTTTGTCTTTTTGAGTACAAGTTGGAGAAGCAAAACCAACCGTATCTGAAAGGATTGCAGACATCATAAGTTTAGCAATTTGAGGAGTGATCTGATGACCTTCAATCTTAAACATGTTGAATAGTACAGTGTTTGTACAACCAACAGGCCAGATCCAAGCTTCCATTGGGTTTACTGTCATCACATCACCTAGACGGTGGTGATCAACAATACCTAGAATTTCAGCTTCAGCCACATCATCTGGTGCTTGTGCTAGATCTGAGTAATCAACTAGCCAAATGTTCTCACCAGCAACAGAAGTACGTAGTGCTGGAGATTCAGCGCCTGCTACTTCAAGGATGTGTTGCGTTTCACGGTTAATTTCGCCTTGGCGAATTGGCATTGCTTCCTCACCACGAGCTTTCAGCAACTCAGTGGCTACGATAGCGCTACAGATACTATCACTATCAGGGTTCTTGTGACCTACAACTAGAATCATTGCTCTTCCTATTTAAGTCTGTTATGTGCCCGTATAAACACCGCAGTGTTCCTCTCATTTAATAAAGAGATCGGGCTATTTACTTATCAAAGCCGATATTTTAGCTGATTTTTGTAATTTGTCATCGGTTTCAGCTCATGGGTTTCAAAAAGTATCACTGCAAATTCTTATTGCAAATAATTCTCATTTGCATACAATAATAATGAGAATCATTTTTATTGGGCTGTCAGTATGGACTCTTCAATTACAACAAAGCTTTCAAGTCTACTTTCGCTTAACCAGTTTCATCTAGCATACAAACGAATGCTATTGCCTATTACCCTGATTGCCTTGGTTGCCACCGAAGCAACCCAAGAAGTCACCGTAAACACTCTTTCTGATGCATTCTGGGCAGTCTCTTGTTATGTCGCCTTTACTTTAGCTATCTACCACTATATCTCGTTGCTGATGAGCAAAGAGAATAAGGTCGTCGCTCTCTTCAATAACTCACGTCGTTATCAAGTCCTGTTCTCCGCTCTATTGGGCGCACTACCCGGCTGTGGTGGTGCGATTATTGTCACCACTCAATTTGTCAGTGGTCGGGTTGGCTTTGGCGCTGTCGTGGCAGTATTAACCGCCACTATGGGCGATGCTGCTTTTCTATTACTTGCCAGTAAACCTGACATTGGTCTGTTTGTAATGGCAATTGGCGTTATTGTAGGTTGTCTCTCCGGTTTGGTTGTTAATGCTATCCACAACGATGATTTTTTACGTCCCCAGCTTAAAAACGTAATGCCGTTAAGTTGTTGTAAAACTGAACAGAACCATACTTCTTTCGAACAAAAAGCGATTAACCTACAAGGCTCTTTCTGGAAGTGGTTGCTCGTGCCAGCCACCATTATTGCTGCAATGGGATCATTCCAGATAGACATCAACCAACTGCTACATATTCCTTCGATGAGTATTGAGTGGGTTGGCACCATTTTAATTATCACTAGCATGCTGCTTTGGGCAATGACTAAAGAGATAAAAGACTACGAGTCAACAGTAGCTGAAGACAACAAATGTATTTCATCCCACCCCCTACAAAAAGCGGCGCAAGACACTAACTTTGTCACCGCTTGGGTTATTGTTGCTTTTATGGTGTTCGAACTCATTACGTACTTTGGACATATAAATTTAGCCGCCCTGTTTTCAGGTTGGGGTGCCTACATGCCATTGATGGGACTTGTGGTGGGCATGCTGCCAGGATGTGGACCACAAATTCTGGTGACTAGCCTTTATATCTCTGGCGCGGCTCCATTTTCAGCACAGCTTGCTAATGCCATATCAAATGACGGTGACGCACTATTCCCAGCGATAGCACTGGCACCAAAAGCAGCACTGGTAGCAACCATTTACTCTTCTGTACCCGCTTTTATCGTCGGTTATGGTTACTATTTCTTATTTGAAATGTGAACTGAATAAAAAAGGAAAAGCCGTAACTATTCGTTACGGCTTTTTCATCTCTGCTATTCGTATTCTCGTGGTGCGATTTTACTTGTGACGCTCTTTCAGCTTGTTAATCACATCATTAAACGACAAACCTTGATCTTGCAGTAACACGAACAAGTGGTAAATAAGATCCGCAGATTCACAGACTAATTCCGCCTTATCACCCGACGTTGCCGCAAGCGCGACTTCAACGCCCTCTTCGCCAACTTTCTGCGAAATACGTTTGGTACCACGAGCATAGAGACTTGCGGTGTAGGAGGAGTCGGGATCGGCATCTTTACGAGCAGCCAATAGTTGCTCAAGCTGATGAAGCCACACCAATTGCGACTCTTCTTGCTTGTCGGCATCCCAGCAAGTCGTTGTTCCTGTGTGACACGTTGGTCCTACAGGAGTCACCTTAACCAACAGCGTGTCGTTGTCACAATCTAATGCAGCATTAACCAAATTGAGTACATTGCCAGAGGTTTCGCCTTTGGTCCAAAGACGTTGCTTAGTGCGAGAAAAGAAGGTTACGTGCCCTGTCTCTCCAGTTTTGACTAACGCATCTTGGTTCATGTAGCCCATCATCAAAACCTGACTCGATAGAAAGTCTTGTACAATCACAGGTAAAAGACCATCCACTTTTTGCCAATCAATGCGCTCATTCAGCGCGGCAAGTTCACTCACTTGAAAACTCATATCTTCACCTCAACTGGTCTTGCTACTACGCCCTGCGCTAATAGATATTGTTTCAATTCACCTATATTGATCACTTGCTTATGGAAGACTGAAGCCGCCAATGCGCCATCAACATTCGCTTTTTCAAATGCCTCTGCAAAGTGCTCCATCGCACCTGCGCCACCTGAGGCAATTAGGGGTACTTTACATACTTCACGCACCATATTGAGCTGCTCAATATCGTAGCCATTACGTACGCCATCTTGGTTCATCATATTCAGTACAATTTCACCCGCACCACGCTTTTGCACCTCTTGCACCCAATCACGTGTCTGCCACTGAGTGGCTTTGGTACGCGCTTCATCGCCGGTGAATTGATAAACTTGGTATTTACCGGTCTCTTTATCGTAATAGGAATCGATACCGACCACGATGCACTGTACACCAAATTTGTCTGCAAGATCGGTGATAAGCTGTGGATTCGCTAGTGCTGGTGAGTTAATTGATACTTTATCGGCACCAAACTCTAGAATACGCGCCGCGTCTTCCGCAGACTTAATACCACCAGCGACACAGAAAGGAATATCGATCACTTCCGCAACGCGCTTAACCCAGCTTTTGTCGACAACTCGACCATCACTAGAAGCGGTAATGTCATAGAAAACCAGCTCATCTGCGCCTTCCTCAGCATAACGTTTTGCCAAAGGAACGATATCGCCAATGATTTCGTGATTACGGAACTGAACCCCCTTAACCACTTGGCCATCTCGAACATCAAGACATGGAATTATTCGCTTTGCCAACATGCAAATGCCTCCTCTGCGGTAAATTTACCATCCAACAGTGCACGCCCAACGATTACGCCTGCCACGCCTGTACCTTTTAATGCTTCAATATCCGCAAGGCTACCAATGCCGCCTGATGACTGAAATTGCACTTGTGGGTACTGCTTGCACAAGTCGATATAAAGCTCAACATTTGAGCCAGCCAGTGTGCCATCACGTGAAATGTCGGTGCACAGCACATGCTTCAGACCAACGGTGAGATAATCATCAATCAATGCTTCAATAGTGACACCAGAGTCTTCCTGCCAACCTGAAATTGCCACTTTACGAGTTCCGTCAGCGTCAATGTTGATATCCAACGCCAAAACAATTTTTTCAGCGCCGTATTTCTCCATCCAACCTTTAACAAGCTCTGGTTGCTTAACTGCGGTTGAACCGACCACTACGCGTTGGGCACCAGCCTCAAGTAAATCAACAACATCTTGCTCATTACGAACGCCACCACCGATTTGAATATTCGCTGGGGTGCTCGCCAGTAACTGGGCGATTAGACCAAGCTGACGTGCATTGGTGTCTTTCGCACCGGTGAGATCAACCAAGTGCAGCCAATTCGCCCCCGCTTGATGGTATAAATTGAACTGCTCTGCTGGATCCACTTTGTATTCTGTTACTTGACCGTAGTCTCCTTGGTAAAGGCGAACTACCTGTCCTTCAATTAAATCTAGAGCTGGAATGATCACGTGTAATTCCCTTTACAAGTTTAAAAAGTTTTCGATAAGTTTTGAGCCAGCAGCACTTGAACGTTCTGGGTGGAACTGAACACCATAATAATTGCCACTTTGTACCGCGGCGCTAAATGGCTGACCATAGTCACACTCAGCAATGGTGTACTCACCCTTGGGCATAGCGAAGCTGTGTACAAAATAAAAGTACTCGCCCTCTTCTATACCTTTAAACAGTGGATGTTCAGGCAGTGACTTAACCGTGTTCCAGCCCATATGAGGCAATGGCAACTCGCCGGTTTGTAGGAGCTTTACTTCACCATCACACAAGCCTAAACACTCAACTTGCTCATTGGCTTTTTGCCCTTTCTCTTGTGAGAATTTACCCAGCAGTTGCATCCCTAAACAGATGCCAAGTAATGGTTTTTCAACCTGCTTGACCAACTCAATCAAGTTGCGCTGTTGCAAGTTTTTCATTGCCTCGCTAGCCGTGCCTACGCCCGGAAGAAACAACTTATCAGCAGCGAGCACCACTTGTGGGTCTTTCGAGATCACCACCTCACAGCCCAAGCGCTCTATCGCGAACTTAACCGAAGAGACATTGGCACATCCGGTATCAATAATGACGACTTTCTGATTGTTCATCATGCCTCCTACAATACGCCTTTGCTGCTTGGTAGCTCATTGCCTTCTACTTTAATTGCCTGACGAAGCGTACGACCAAAGGCTTTAAAGAGACTTTCAATGATATGGTGGTCGTTATCACCTGATGAGGATAGGTGTAACGTACACGCCAAAGTATCCGTCAGTGAACGGAAGAAGTGCACCACCATTTCAGTCGAGAGATCACCCACTTGTTCGCGGCTAAACTTGGCATCAAATTTAAGGTAAGGGCGACCTGACAAATCTAGTGCACACTGCGCCAAGCATTCATCCATCGGCAAGCTAAAACCAAAGCGACCAATACCGCGCTTATCACCCAGTGCATCTTTTAGCGCTTGCCCTAGAGCCAATGCAGTATCTTCAATGGTGTGGTGATCGTCGATGTGTAAATCACCTTCCACTTGGCAAATCATTTGGAACCCGCCGTGAGTGGCAATTTGATCCAGCATGTGGTCAAAAAAGCCCAGTCCGGTAGAGATTTGATTGCCACCTTGCTCATCAAGATTCACTTTGACTCGGATGTCGGTTTCTTTAGTGGTGCGCACCACTTCTGCCACTCGAGCTTTTACCGTAAGATCTTTTAAGATCTGCAGCCACCCCATGGTTTCTGGATTATATTGAATACCTTGAATCGCCATATTCTCAGCCAATTGAAGATCCGTTGCTCGGTCACCAATCACTACTGAGTGTTGAAAATCCACTTTGCCGCTTTGTAGATACTCTTTGACCATGCCAAGTTTTGGCTTACGGCATGAACAGTTATCTTCATCAAAGTGTGGGCAAATCAGTACATCATCAAATTTCACGCCCTGCGATTCAAAGATTTCCATCATCATGTTTTGTGGGGCATCGAAATCGGCTTGTGGGTAGCTATCTGTACCGAGTCCATCTTGATTCGTCACCATCACTAAGCGATAACCTGCATCTTGCAGTGCTAAGAGGCTTGGGATAACGAAAGGCTCCAATTTCAGCTTATCAAGACGATCAACTTGGAAATCAATCGGTGGCTCAACAATTAACGTACCGTCACGGTCGATAAACAAGATTTTTTGCTGCTTGCTCATTTAACATCCTTATTTATTTTTAGCGCTCTCGCCTAACGCCAGAGCACATTATCTCATTCAATTACAAACCATTTACGCGTAATAATTACGAATGAAGCCAACCGTTTTTTCACACTCATCTCGGTTACCCACACTAATGCGAACACTATTCTCTATTGGTGAATTACGTAAAATAATGCCACTGTCCCACGCCGCTTTAAATACCGCATCACCTTCTGGGAATTTCACCAATAAGTAGTTGCCCCAACCATCGAAAACTTCTACACCCGGAATCATCGATAGACCAACTTGTAGGTAAGCACGGTTTGCATTGAGATCCAGTACTTGGAATTTCGCGCGAGCAAGACCCGCTTCTGACAAAGCTTGGACAGCAATATCAGCAACTGGAATTGGCACAGGATATGGTGCAATCACTTTATGCAGCACACTAATCAGCTCTTCGTTGCCCAGTGTAAAACCACAACGAAGACCGGCCAGCGCAAAAGCTTTAGATAAGGTGCGCAAAATCGCGAGGTTTGAATACTCAGCTAATAAATCAACTGTTGATGCCTCAGGACAAAAATCAATATAAGCCTCATCCATTACCACAATGGCGCGATCTTTGGTCATCTCTAGCAAACGAATAATATCTTCACGCTTAACTAAGTTACCGGTTGGGTTATTTGGGCTGCAGACAAACACCAATTTGACGTTTTCTAAGCTTTGTTCAATTGCCGCTAAATCAAGCTGCCAATCCGCGGTCAGTGGCACTGTTTTACGTTCAACACCAATCGTTTCGGCACTAATCGCGTACATGCCATAAGTCGGAGGGCAGTAAAGAATGGCATCTTCACCCGGCTCACAAAAGGCGCGAACCAGAAGCTCAATGCCTTCATCAGCACCGCGTGAAGTTAAGACCTGCTCAGGTTTTACTCCCGCATACGCCGCATAAGCTTCAATCAACGGCTTAGGCTGACACTCGCTGTAACGATTTAATCGGGTAAAATCGGTTTTGTATTCATTATCAAATGGGGATTCATTGGCGTTTAACCACACATCACCGCAACCACCAATTCGGCGTGCAGATAAATAAGGTGTTAACTGCTGAACCTGCTTGCGAGCTAACTTTTCCATTATGCTTCTCCTCGTTGAAGCAGCTTTTCCACTCGAATTGTCACCGCACGTTTGTGCGCGTCTAAACCTTCGGCTTCCGCCATGGTGACAACGGTTGGTGCTAATAGTTGTAAACCTTCTGCTGACAACTCTTGAACGGTCATACGCTTAGAGAAATCAGCCAAACCTAAACTAGAATAAGTACGGGTATAACCATAAGTTGGCAGTACGTGATTGGTTCCTGACGCATAATCGCCAGCCGATTCTGGTGACCAATCCCCCAAGAATATCGACCCCGCATTATCGAGTAGCGGCAATAATTCACGTGGGTTCTTCGTCTGCACAATCAAATGCTCAGGACCATAATAATTTGAAATAGAGATCGCTTGAGTCAGCGACTCTGAAATGACAATTAAGCTCGACGCTAACGCCTTCTCAGCAATATCGGCACGGGATAGCTGTTGCAGTTGGCTGCGCACAGCATCGGCAACTTGGTCAGCCAATACTGGAGATGGTGTCACTAACACTACTTGTGAGTCAGGTCCGTGTTCTGCTTGGCTTAATAAATCTGCGGCAATAAACTCGGGATCTGCGGTTTCATCTGCAATGACCAACACTTCAGAAGGTCCAGCTGGCATATCAATCGCCGCGCCACGAAAATCATTACTCACTTGACGTTTCGCTTCCGTTACATAGGCATTGCCCGGACCAAAAATCTTATCCACCTTGGTCACGGTCTCAGTACCATAAGCCATAGCAGCAACAGCTTGAGCACCACCAATGTTATACACTTCATCAATGTTACACAGCTTAGCCACATAGAGGATTTCGTCGGCAATTGGCGGCGGAGAACTAAGCACCACTTTCTGACAACCCGCAATTTGCGCAGGTACCCCAAGCATCAATACTGTTGAAGGTAGAGGCGCACTTCCTCCTGGAATATACAAACCTACCTTTTGAATTGGACGTGTCACTTGCTCACACAGCACACCAGGTTGAGTTTCAACTTTAATCGGTTGCGGTTTTTGCGCTTTGTGGAACTTAGCGATATTGGCATACGCCTGTTCCAATGCTTGTTTCATCTTCTCGCTTAAGCGCTCAGAAGCGGCATCAATTTCAGTTTTTGAAACCCGAATTGATTCGGGCGTTACGCGGTCAAACTTTGCTGTCAATTCAACTAGTCCCGCATCGCCTTGCTCGCGAACCTGTGCAATCACTTGAGAAACTGCAGCGGTAATATTTGCACCTTCAGTAATAGCTGGACGCTCCAATACCGCATCTTGCTGTACTTCACTGAGAGATGACCAAACGACTGTTCTCATGGTGTTACTCCATCATCTTCTCAATTGGCAATACTAGAATTGAACTCGCGCCGAGTTCTTTCAACTGCTCCATTGTTTCCCAAAAGAGATTTTCGGTACTAACAAGGTGTACAGCAACTTTTTGTTTTTCTGCAGAGAGAGGCAGTACAGTTGGGTCTTCCGCGCCCGGTAACAAGGCTTTGATCTGCTCGAGCCTATCTACCGGTGCGTGCAACATGATGTATTTTGATTCTTTCGCTTGTTGTACGCCTTGCATGCGAGTTAAAAGCTTTTCAATCAGCTCTTGCTTGTCTTTATCAAATTCACCCAAGCGTTGGATTAGCGTTGCTTTAGAACGAAAGATAACTTCCGCTTCTTTAAGACCATTGGCTTCCAATGTAGCACCAGTAGAAACTAAATCGGCGATTGCGTCAGACAAACCTGCACGAGGTGCAACCTCAACCGAACCAGTTAACATACAAGCGGAGAAGGGTACCCCTTGCTTGTCCATATACGCTTTAAGTAATTGTGGGTAGGTAGTGGCGATTCGTTTACCAGCTAAGTCTTGTGGACCACTGTATTCTTCATCTTTATTGATTGCGATAGACAAGCGGCAACCACCAAAATCAAGTCGACGTAGCTGTACAAACTCACAAGGCTCCCCCAACGCTTTACGATCTAACCGGACTTCTTCAAGTTCATTCTCACCAATGAAGCCGAGGTCGACTACGCCGTCCATAATCAAACCAGGAATATCATCGTCACGAACGAGTAACAAATCAATAGGCATATTCAGTGAGTGAACCACTAGACGCTCACCCATAATGTTAAATTTGACACCACACTTTTTGAGCAGTAATTGGCTCTCTTTGCTTAGGCGACCTTTCTTTTGAATTGCGATTCTTAGGCGTTGTGTTTGCATTGCGATATCCCTGTGCAAATATTTGAATTTTATAACGTTTATAAGCCGTAAAACTGAAAAACCCTCGGAAGATGTTAGTCTCCCGAGGGTTAATTCTTAAATTCTTTGACTTAAGCCTCCGGGAGATTCCTGCCTCCCGGGTATGCGTACATCTCCCGAAAGACTACATTGGGTGATGGTGATGATGAATATTCATTACTAAATTACGCATACTTATTAAAGCTCTTCACTTCTTATTGATTAAACACCACACTAACTAACCTGCTCAAAGTTTTCAACACATATTTGAAAAAAATTACATTCATGAGTTATTTGATGATTTGACTATAAAAATAGCGCGCCATGACGCTCTCACTTTTAAGACAATGCATAATCACCACTTGTTACTAGTGACAGATAAATCACTAAGTCAAAAATCAGACTAAAATACTTCTATAACACGAACTTTTGTTTGATATAGAAAAGCCATTATGACGTTTCATACTCACGACCCAATAACCAATAAACTTTTGATTGGTAAAAGCCCTCAAATAAAATCCGTCTTGGTATTACTAGAAAAATACGCATTGAGTGATGCTGAAATACTAATTCAGGGAGAAACTGGCAGCGGAAAGGGAGTCTGTGCTAGGTTGATTCATCAACTCTCCTCACGTAAGCATCACCCTTTCATTGAAGTGAATTGCGGTGCAATACCTAGCGGATTAATCGCATCAGAGCTATTTGGGCATAAAAGAGGGGCATTTACTGGTGCCCTTTTTAACCACGCTGGTTTTATCAAGCGGGCTGAACGAGGGACTTTATTTCTTGATGAAGTGAGTGACATGTCACCCGATCTTCAAGTGAGCTTATTGCATTTTTTGGATCAGAAAAAAATTCTCGCATTAGGCAGTGATACCGAGACAGATGTTGACTCACGTATTATTGCCGCCTCGCATATTGATCTAATACAACAGGTTGAGTCTGGAAAGTTTAGGGAAGATCTCTACTATCGCTTAAATATACTACCGTTAAACGTCCCACCACTTAGGGAGCGAGATGGGGATATCTTACAACTTGCTCAGTTTTTCTTAGCACAAATACATGCTTCACAAACGCATCAATTCTCAGCTCAAGCAGAAGCTAAATTGTTAAGCTACCATTGGCCAGGTAATGTCCGAGAGTTAAAAAATGTACTAACTCGAGCTATCGTATTATGCGAGAAGAATATAATTAGCGACCAAGATTTGGGGTTACCCGAACAAAACAATAAAGTACCAGCATGCTCTTTGTCTAAATTGATCGTAGAAAATGCGATTGAAGAAAGTCACCACAATATGAGCGCAGTGGCCCGTAAGTTAGGCATCTCACGCACCACACTATATCGCTTGATGAAAAAATACCAAATTACACCTTGTTAGCAATTTTCAATAGATATAAAAAATCGGAAACCTTAAAACAGGTTTCCGATTATTCTAATCTACACGGCACTATTTAACAGAGTGAACCTTAATCAAGGCAGCGTATGTCATTATGCGATTTTATTGTCACTCATTTTTACTTTCGATAACACACTCAGCACAAAACAAACCGCTACAAACGCCACGCTCGCGGCACCGAATGAAAGCGCTAGTGAATCTGTCATACCCAACACAACAAAACCAACACAAGAAACCAGTGCGACTGACAATGCATAAGGTAGCTGAGTCGCAACGTGGTCGATATGGTTACAACGAGCACCTGTTGACGACAAGATAGTAGTATCAGAAATCGGTGAACAGTGATCACCAAACACTGAGCCAGCCAAAACAGCACTTAGCATAGGCAACATTAATGCAATATCAGTATTGCCCGCCATGTCGCCAGCGATTGGTAGCATGATACCAAAAGTGCCCCAAGAGCTGCCGGTTGAGAACGCCATAATTCCCGATAATAAGAATAGAATTACAGGTAACCATTGTGGGTCGATATTGCCTTGAGCCATTGTTGATAGATAACTACCTGTTTTCATATCACCAATAACGGTACCAATAGACCAAGCAAACACGAGGATCAAAATTGCGCCAAACATCGACTTCGCACCAATCCACAATGTGCGACTAATTTCTACACCAGCAATGCCCTGTTTAACCACAGTAATCAACGCAACAATCAGACCAACTGAACCACCATAAATCAGCGAGATACCGACATTGGTATTTTCAAATGCGCCTAGTAATGCAAATGGTTTACCTACTTCTGCTAGCGCTTGACCACCGGTGTAAAGCATTGAAGTGACTGTTGCAACGATAAGTAGAACAATCGGCAAGATAAGATCTGATACTTTGCCTTTTTCGCTTTCACAAATATCTAACTCTTCATCTAAAGCACGAGCTTCTTCGAACTCATCGCTTTGCTTTTCATCGAAGCCACGACCTTGCGATGCTGCAATTTCATGGTCACGCATTTTGCCCACAGTTAAACCAAACCATGCAACGGCAAATACCATTAATAATGCAAAAATTGCGTAGAAGTTCATTGGTACTAGGCGCATGTATGCACCAAGTGCTGAATACTCCGTAATACCATGAGAGACAAGAATACCACTAATGATAGTCATGATGTATGCGCCCCAACTTGAAGCAGGCATAATCACACACATTGGAGCTGCGGTAGAATCAAGAATGTAAGCTAACTTAGTGCGTGATACATAAAAACGGTCAGTCACAGGACGAGAAATCGCGCCCACCGCTAAGCTATTAAAGTAGTCATCAATAAAGATGAAAACACCTAAAAACGCCGCAAGAAGTTTCGCGCCACGTTTGCTTTTCACACGAGATTGAGCCCAATCAGCGAAAGCTCGCGTACCACCTGATAATGTAAGAAGCGCTGTCATCATGCCCAAAAGCAAGAGAAAGCCAATAATACTCATATTACCAGCATTGATGGAGCCATCTTCAATGAATACGCCAAACACAGTGTTTTGAACGTAAGTCAGAGTATTACCCGCTGAGTAATCAGCAAGCAAAATAGCGCCAAGTACAATACCTGTACCTAGAGACAACAATACGCGACGTGTAACGATCGCAAGAGTTAGAGCCACTACTGGAGGCAGTAGTGATAAAGGGGATGATGCAAAATCGATTAAACTCATGATCTTCGAAACCAGTAATAAATTGGTTAGAGATCTACTGCAGACATACAGATACAACGGTCTATACGTATGTTTAACATAGCGACGGGGAAGTGAATACTCCACCCAACCCTACAGTAGCGCTCCATAGTTATACAAATAATAGACTATGGCAGTGTTGCCCCTATTTGAGTGCAACCCCAGCGAGTGGTTTTGATGTACCAGTTCACTTCGGCGGATAAGACCTTTCACATCTATTCATTGGCATCACCCCAACAAATGTTACTGATTCTTTCCGCTCCTCTACCGCGCTGACCAAAGATTAAGCTAACAATTAAACTCGTTAACATAGCATTAACCAATGCAGCGCATTAGGTAACGGTCATTGTACTTATATAAATCACATTTACAATACATCTATCTAGAAATTTATAAGCTAATTCTATTGCCTATACAGATAACACAGCCGACAAGGTAAGTTGTATAATTCATCCACTCTTCAATAAAGCAAACCGGTGAACTGTGCTTTTAAATTATTCTGAGTAAAACTATTAGAAATTTTTATTCATTTAATTGTTCCATCATTTAGCTAAGAAAGGTTTTGAGTATGAACAATCCATAAAATGGATATAAACTCATAAATTTGGGACCTGTTATGAAACTAATCACAATAATTACTACCTAACAATTAATGCGACGCGGCACTCACTTAGTTAACACAAGAATGTGATGTAAGCTTAAAATGTTTCAATATCCCCTACTCCTCAATTACTGTTTTATTCAATTTACAATATTTAATTTGTATTATTACAAATACGATATTAATATTAGTTCGTTGCTTATAATATATTGGTGAGATTTTATGTCGGAATTAACAAAAACTCTTTTAAACATTCGTAGCCTTCGCGCTTTTTCTCGTGAACTAACTCTAGAACAATTAGAAGAAGCACTTGAGAAATTAACTGTTGTTGTTTCTGAGCGTAAAGAAGCTGAAGAAGAAGAGCGTGCTGCGCTAGCTGAACAAGAAGCAAAATTATCAGCAATCGCTGAGCAAATTGCTAAAGACGGTATCGATGTTGATGCACTAATTAGTGCACTAGCTGGTGAAACGAAGACGAAAACTAAATCGAAGCGTGCACCTCGTCCAGCAAAATACAAATACATTGATCCAAACGGTGAAGAGAAAACTTGGACAGGTCAAGGTCGTACACCTTCTGCAATCCAAGCTCTGCTAGATGCCGGTAAATCTTTAGATGAGTTCTTAATCTAATCGATTTAATACAAAAAAAGCTCCCTTGATAGGGAGCTTTTTTTATTTACAATTCTACTTTATTAAAACCTATTCTTACACAAGCTTTAATAAGATTAGTTTATCTTTCCCAATATGCTTCTTCTAAGCTATCTTCACGCTCTGGTAGACCACGAGATAAGCGTGGAGAGTGTTGAACTAACACTTCATAACTCGCGCGGTTAGAGTATTTACATACTTGAGAGAATGAAGAATAGTTTAAAAAGCAGTATGCGTGCTTGCTCGAATTAGGCACGTTTTCTTTGTGATACTTATTTGCAGCCATATCATGTAATAAAGCAGACAATGCAGCATCACCAGCACCATTGGTATTTTTGATCTTTTCAGGACCGCCCATATAAGGTGCTATATGTGAGTAAACTTTAATTGGGTTTTCACATAGTTCTTTAGA
>Ga0193961_1000445_pt1 | contig 16058 bp, 21 predicted proteins | sample FB_4_MG_FD_140371 | JGI IMG/M metagenome (GOLD analysis project Ga0193961, IMG submission 140371) | Microbial mat bacterial communities from the Broadkill River, Lewes, Delaware, United States - FB_4_MG | ecosystem: Environmental > Aquatic > Freshwater > River > Microbial mats | place: USA...
GCACCAACCAAGGAAGTCGTCTTACCAACACCTCCCTTTTGAGCGACTGCACTGATTACACAAGATGCCATAGAAAAGCCCTTCAATAGTATTCTGATATTGCAATATTACAATATCAGTAATAAAAAAAACAGCCATTAGGCTGCTTAAAATAAAATAGGGTCAAAGCAAACACCTACCACACCGAGGCGCTTAGCCCATACCAATATTCGCCTTGGATCACTGAAAACTTTTTCCCTCTCTCCATCCCAAACATGTATGTTATCGATATACTCTTTAGAAGATGTAGCCAAGTATACAGAGTAGTTTTCATTGTCCTTGTTGTAACGAACCCCGATATAAAACGTGTCTCCCGCATCAATCAGGTCTTTGATTTCTTTCTCTTTCATAGGGTAATACGCACAAGTTGCACTGACAGCAAAATTGCTGATATAAGGCTTGTGACTATAAATGAATAAGTAATCCATTTCACCCAAAAATAAAACCGTTCATCAAAATCCATTTCTTACGAACCTGCATCATTTCAAGACTTTAAAAACATGCGCTCCGAAGGCAGGGAAGGTAAGTGGTGGAGAAGATTTTCCAACCACTAAAGCGGCATCTTCACTATTGGATGAGGATGCCATGAGGTGTAAATTTGAGATTGGCACTCCATGTTTAACCAATAGATTAGCAACATGCTCAGATCGTGCCTCAGCTAGGTTCCGAGTTCCAGCAGCACTATACCCATGACTGTACCCAACGATTATGTAACTGGCCTGAGCATCAAGATCACGTAGTAGCGCGCTCAGACCCACATTCTTTTTTTCAGGAAGCGCCTCAAATGATTCGTTTGCAAACGCAATAAAAAATGGAGCTGATAAGCTGATAATACCCAGTTCATTACTTTCGTTATTTAGTTTCGGTTCCGAAACCATCGGGTGAACTTTGAGATGATTTCCCCTAACCGACAAATCCTTATAAAAGATACGATGAGAACGTGGCTCTTCTTCGATGGTCTTCACTTGCGAATTAGATGCACATCCCGCCAACGCGAGCACTATTAACGTAATCGAAAAAAATCTCATTTGCTTAATTCCCTTTCTAAGCTATTAAAAGTAACCAGCCGGTTCCTAGAGTCTATAAGAATTGCATCATCATCACTGGTTAACTCTAGCAACGCCTCCTCAATAGTCATTAAGCCTTCATATGGTAATCCAGCCGGTAGCGACTTGTTGGCAATACGGCGCGCTTCATCGCTTTTCTCAAGCAATCGATACTGATGCGTATCTAAGAAAAACTGAGCCGCCTCACCCACAGTGGTAACATCTGCAGGCAATATGAATCTCATCTGAGACTTAAGGTGCTTTACTTCAGCTTGCGCATAAGAAGCACACACAATACATAAGACAATAACTAATTTTTTGATCATCCTAATCTCCCAATAATCAGCAAAACGACAAGCAGAAAACACGCATAAGCCGCCGAAAAAAAACGGCTATGCACTGTTAGGTTTCTTTTTTTAGATGAAAAAAGAAGGGGCAATGACAACCCTGCAGACGTTGAAGCTATGCATAAAACATACTCCATCTTTCGCTCACTCATGACATTCAATGCCACAAGTGCGGCCACGACAATGACCATCATTAATACTTGAGTCTGCATATACGTCGCATTCTTCACAGACACAAAGAACAAAAATGCCAGTGGACATGTAAGTAACATCGCAACGACGATTAGCTCTTTCTCTGCAGCCACAACAATAAGCAACGTAATTATTAGCCCGATAGACAACAGCAGAGCCAGAGCACCGCTCATCGTGCTTAGTGTCCTACTGACGAAGATAGCGTTCACCGACACGTCTCCAAGGATAAATATACATCTCCTCTTCTATGAATATCCTCAATGGATCTCCGTATCCAAGCTCAATTGTCGGCACAAGGTTCAAGTATTTCTCTGCGATTGAACCCGCTTTCTCTCTTACACTTTCCCCCACTCTGCCCGAATAATCCGCTGACTCATCCGTGTTATATGACGTTTTAGACCCCACGAGTGCATACGCAGCGACACCTAAGAACTGGGCTAACAGGTGCCTATCCACTTCCCCTTTAACTGCATTAATGCCTTCGTGATCCAGCATAGCTTGAGACTTAAATGATATTCTTCGACCATCCGGCAGCACTACCCATCTGATATTTAACCCCATACGTGCCTGAATAGGCTCGTTCACGTTTTGTATTCTCAGCGAATCACCTGTACAGACAGCTCCTTTCGGTATGAGAATAAATCGCTTGGTCACATCATAGACATCTTCAGAGATCCGGCAGCGGTATGGGCCTGGGTAATCACTAATGCTCCTTTGATCAAGCGTGGCTTTCACAACATAACCAGTAGGTAATAAATACTGTCCAACTTTTGGCCCCATCCTTTGTTCTGATGCAGCATGACCAATAACAGTATCCCCTCCGCCAAAACTCTCACCTCCAACGCCGCCTAGTGAAACAGGAATCGAAGGTATGGCTGTCTGTTTATTAGCCGTTTGCGCTTCATAGCGTGCCAAGCGCTGCTGTGCATCTTCCAAGGCCTTCATACTAGGCAAGGCAGCGGCGCTACCACTGGCTAACGTTCTATTATTCGTTGTGAATTGCTGCTGGTTATCTTTAAACCCAAGATTCAGCTTTGCAGGGGCATAGCGCGCATTTCTTACACGCTCTACTTCAAGCTCCTGCCATGTTTTTTTCTCACCTGGAGGCTTCATACCGCCTCCCCTATACATTGATAACTGCTCCCTTTCCCTACGCTCTTGCTCAATTTGCTGTTTTAATTGTCGAATAGTTAGCTCGTATTCAGATAGAGAACCCGCATTCTCTATACCTTGCTGCTCTGCCCTATTAGCTCTCGCTAAATCTTGTTCTGCAGATCTCAACCTATCCTCAAATAAAATTCGCTGCTGATCCGGTGCAAGTGTTTCTGCTTGAGGTGCACGATCTACGTTTTCAGTATTAATTTGTGTCCCTCCATTAATACGTTTAATAACAGCGAAGACCAGCAATATAATGAGTGCAGCAATGATTAGAAACATCACTTTTTGCGCTTGTTTCTTGTGTGTAGCTGGGCGTTCCTCTACCGTTTTTTCTACTTCATCCATAAATCACCCGTTATTCGCCACGTTTGATGTAGACTTCTGTTCCTTGGTAAACCAATACTAATTCTGGATACAATCCAGGAATGGTAAAAATTTTCTTATCAGCGTCGTAATCATATTCGATCAGCTCATCAGCCCCCTCCATGCGACCTTTAATAACCGGCACACCTTTATGGTCATAAGCTAATCGGATGATCGTGAAGCGACCATCATCGTAAACATCACCGATCACATCGACATCAACAAAGGTTCCTGACCCTTCCCAGGTATACCCTGTATAAATATTGGATCTGTATTTGCTCAGCGCATCGAGCGCCATCACTTCACCATCGACTGAGCGTTGCTGCAGCTGTGATTGCAACTGCGCCACTTGTCCTTCGAGCGCCACAACCTTTCGATCTTCAGGTCTAGCCCACCCCTGTTTCTTTTGCTGGCTCGAACCATCTGTCATAAATACACAGGGTGTGGCCTTAGCTGGCGATACACGGGTAAATACGAAGTCATAAGATTTGTTTGTGTCACTGACAACCGTTACGGTTGTTTTTCCACCCTCTGCGTTGTCATAGTTATATGGTTTAACAAATAGGTGAATATTTTCACCTTTCACGTCCCATAGCTCAGGAGAACCGCCAAATGGCTCGCCCTGCATCGGCTCTGGCAGAATGACATGGGTATATTGGTGAACCCCTGCATTAACTTCATAGTATTGGCCTTCCACCCACTTTATCTTTGCACATGCACCCGCTGGTTTAGCGGCAAGTACTGTAGCCGATTGCCCACTTACTCCCACAAGCAGAACAATACTTAAGATAGACTTCCTCATATTATTTCCCTTAACTATTTGTCTGAAGGATCATTGAGTTCTTCATACTCAACAATCTCTATTCCTATTGGGTTTTGGCGAAGCCATTCGAGCCCACCGTCCCGCCTAGACATACGTTGCACTTCTTCTGCATCCATCAAACGCCATTGAATCCTGACAATCCTTTTATCAGAGTCCTTCACTTGACCTGATGCCGAGATCACTTGCTTATCAGCAAAGACATTGGTTCGATACACCGTGCTTGATACACCTGATAACAGGTCTTCATCTATATCAAAATGGTCAATAGGCCCAACGTTGTAGCGCATAACGTCACACCCACGACAGGCGAGTACGTTGGCGGCGATTTGCGCCGCATTAAAGCCTTCCTGGTCTACAAACTCGCCTTTCTTCCGTTCAGACATTAACAGCGTCGCATACCCGTAATCGTTTCTAATTGTTTCTGGGATTTTCGAGAAGCGTCGTTTCACCCAGTTAGATAGCAAAGAATCTACCGTTTGCTGAAGGAATTGTTGCGGCCCTTGGTTTTCATGCAATACAACGTCCCATGTTCCATTTGCATACATTTTCACCCAAGCCACTTTATGGTTATTGGCTGCATTATCAGCCATGCTCACTACTTGAAACGCAAGTATCAGCACAGCGATCAACAACACAAAACAGAAACTATATAAGCGATTTCGTTCGCTACCGAGTAACCCCGTCTTGTCGATCTCCACACTCACACCTTTTGACTTCTGAGGAAGCGGTGAGCGGCTAGTTAGCTCTTCGAGGTCTTTCATTTCATTATTCTCCCTGCCGCAAATTTAGCGGTTTTCTTTACTGCGCCATTCAAAGTACCCATACCATCCACTGCACCACCAAACGCAACAGCAAATTTTCCGGTACTTGCTAACGCTAAAATACTAACGAACAACATTGCCAATAGACCGGTAAAATCGGATAGTGCATCACCGTTCAATATGATCGGGCGGGATGGACGGACAGTCAGAGAGAGGTTGAAGAAGCTGGTAATTAGCATCAATACCATTGCGATATTGGCACGACCGAGAATCTCATAAAAAAGAAAACCTACGAAAAAACCTACCCATTTATTAAACCATTGGGCGGTTGCCGGTAACAACAACAGTGGCACCAACATCCAACCGACCAATTTTGCTAATGCGTAACCCCATGTCGCCCACGCCGTCACAAAAAATGACATTATCGAGAGCAACTGGATCGTACTCGCCATGACAGCAAATCTCAGCGCGGAAGACACAGAGTCTAGTAAACCAGCATCCTCTTGCTTGATGTTTTGAACCACATCATAAATAAACTCTAAAGCAAAATAAGGATCGCTTGTTCCGATCATGCCTTTCTGTATAGAACCGGCAAAGCTAGTTGACCAATCATGCATCGCAGACGTTAAAAAATTGTAAGATGCCATCATTGAGCTGACGACCAAGATCAAGATAATGGTATATAAAACCTCTTCAACAGCCACGCTACCAAAGGCCCACTTGGCTACCACCCACCCCAGCCTTAGGATGACTAATGCCAAATAAAGCGCATTGACGAAATCACCGGACGGAGAGCCAGCACTTTGGATGGCAGTGATAGACGAACTGACATTATTGAGAAAAACCCTAAAGACACCATCAGTTTCCCCCATACTGCCGGGGTCGGCGGCATAGGATAGAAGTGGCAACACCACAAAAAGGATGCCGATCAAGAAGCGCATAAATCACCTGTTTTAATGACAGAATAATTCCGATATTGCAATATTAGAATATCAACAATTAAAAATACTAAATCGTCTACTTATGCGCTTATTCGCCCGTCAGTTTACGGATGTCATCGGCCATTTTCTTATAGCCCATCTGTTCCGCTTGGTCGGCTAAGGTTGGATCTTTCGCTAACTTGGTAATACGCTCCTGCAGATACCAAATTTCATCTTGTAAGAGCCAGCTATTCAAGGCACCCGCCTCAGAATAATCCGGATGCTTCCTAGATAACTTATGGAGCTTTTTTAGCTCCTTCAACTTTGTTCTAGCATCGGCCAGATTCAGCTTTCCATACACTTGATCGTTGTAAAACTGGCTACCTCGAATAGGGTTAGCCATAACATATTTCGTCGATTCCTTCTCTCGACAGTCGATTCGTTGCCCCATATTCTGCAGGTGCTTACATTTAGTGGTAGAGTTTTTCAGCTTCTTTTCATTCGCAATAGCCGCTTTCTCATCCCACAACGAGTCCGGTAAACCTATGGGCTTTTCGATAGCCATCACGCCTTGAGATAAGGCCACCAAGACGACATACAAAGGTAAGGTTTTCATTGGATCAGCTCTCCGTAGCTAGTGATGGAAGGTCTCGTTATCCGGCGATCGTTAATCATGCGTTGCTTTACACGTTGCAGCCGTGCCAGCTCTCGTTCCATCGATTCAATTCTGAGGCGATTGGTCGCTTGACTGGGTGATTCATAGGTCAACAAAAGTTGATTTAGTTGTCGGTTTGATTGTTGCAACTGCTCCGATAGCAAATGGTTCTGACGTGCCTGTAACTGTAAGGTGGCCAAATCTGATTCTGGTCCGAGCCCTCGAAGCTCATTAAGAAGCTCATCACGCTTTTGGGTTATCTTCTTATCGTTTCTATTATTGTCTTGTACCATGCTGATCTGGTTTTGATACGCTTGGCTTTCACGTTCAAGTCGCTGCTGCTGAACGGCGATGGCATTGGTATTAGATAAGCCCAAGTCCCGATAATCCCGCTGAAAATCGCTTACCGTTCGAGGGATTAGGTTCTCTTGTCTTAGGATAACCGAGGTAAATTGTGTATCCGTCTGAGGGTTAAGGGATGCGAGTACGCCCTGGGTAAAGTTTCCATAAAATTCTTGTACGGTCTCTTCCAGGATCTGCCGTTGCCAGGCGGCCAAATCCAGCTCTTTAATCTGATTTAAAAAGTGCTGGTACTCCAAGATGGTTTGTCGATATTCCATCACCATCTGAACATATTGGTTATCCTGCACGTTCAGCTGATCGAGATAGACTTGATAGTCAGCGATCTGCTGTATGTAGGACCGTATTTGCTCTTGTAAGCTGGCTACATCGATGACGGGAATACCTGCCGCCCTAACGTTCAAACACAAGAGGCAGGCCGCTATGCCAAGCCATAACCGCTTAGGCCGCCGTTTGATTAAATTGAGTAACTTTTCCATTGTTCTCCCCTAATTGTTTTAAAGCTTCTTCCATTCCTTGCTCATAACCCAATTCTTGGATTAACTTTTCACGTAGTTCCACTTCCGCCGCTTTCGACGTTGATATCAGGTACTGTTCCGCATCTACTTCTAATGACACTTTCTTAGAAATCCCTAAGTCACGCTGAACAATATACGCTTCACGTTTGGGCACTAGGCTTTGAATTGCTTCACACTCACCCTCTGTTAGATGAAACGTCTCTTTGTAGCTCTTGGGGTTCATCTCTGGGTCTGCCATGAAGAAGAACGTGCTCGCAGCGGATCTTAATGCATCCCAATCCTGCAAGGTTGCATAGTCTTCGACATTTTGCGTCCACAATCCAACCCCTCCTTGGTACTTACCCATCGTCCTAATGATTTTCACGATGCGTGCTACTGCATCAGGGCTCGACATAAACAGGGTTTTACACTCATCAATATCTAGGTACTTCGGCTTAGATCTATGGTCTTCATTTAAGAAAATTCTAGACACACGGTAGAATATCTCTGACATGACCAACGGCATGATGGTCACATTGTCTTTTATCGACATCAGGTTATACGCCATCACTCGCTTTTCAATCGACCCTACCGAGTCCACATCTGCATCAAAATACGATGCATAAACGCCAACTCGACCGTCAACACTTACCCAGCGCTCTAGCTTACGCTTTAGTGATGTTGAGCAATGCGTGTACACGGTAGCAAGGCGCTGTAACTTGGGTGGCATTGCCATAGTTGCTTTAATCGCTTTATCTAATGACACTTGTTCTGCGAGCTCTAACTGTCTCATCGACTCGGTATCATTCGTGCTAAGCATCGCGACGATCTGACTTTTAAGGTGATGAAAAAAGTCCATATCATCATACCCACGACAGCTCACAAACGGATTGAAGCCAAGACTTTCTCCATGACCGGTTTTAAAAACCCCACCGTTTTTACCGTAAAGCCTAGCCACAGGTTCTAAGCCGATATCAACATCAATACCCTGAAGAAAGCCGCCATACTTAGAGAAATGTGACGCCAGCGTATTCTTTGTAAATGACTTACCCGAACGGATAGGACCAACACCTATCACAAGGTTTTTGCCACCAACCCACGGACTAAAATAGAAAGGACTGCCATCAGCGCTTTGAAATACATAAAGCGCTTCTTCTCCCCCTAAGTCCTCAATAGACTTTTGCCCTTCAGAAGAGCGATATAGCAAGCTTGTAGCCGCTAATTGAGCCGTATTAAACGGTACGTTTCTTAACGAATAGTCAAAACCGGTAGGCTGGAACGCTTTGAACGCTCTTTTCAGACCAACGGACTCCCAACAGCCATGAAACCCTGCTTGATCCATTGAAACTTTTAGGCGTTTTCTGCTCTTCCTCAAGACGTGTATATCGGTATCCCAAACCACACAACAGGCATGTGCCCTGCCCCAATCGACATCTAAAGCCTCAGCCTCATCCAGATCTTCTAGAGCCACGCGAATCGACTTTTTCATTAACTGCCGCTTCTCTAGGTCATTGAGGTTATTCTTATCTTTAAACACCGAGGCCAAAGAAAATTGCTTCCTATCAATCTCCCCTTTTTTCTTATTGAACATCATCCCGGTTTGCAATTGAGAGTTCTTCTTGAACCTGAGCATCAAAACGTAGTTACCGCGCATCCGAACCGGTGGCTTATCACCACTTGCCCACATACCAGGTGTGACTCGCTGTGTACCAAAATTATTTACTGAATAAATCGACGCATATGTCGCTTCTTCAGATACGATCTTCATACAATCAACGCTACCCACTGCTACTTGAAAGACATCACCATCAGCTATGGCACCGTCTAAACGGCCTTCAGGCATAGCGATAGGGCAATGTTCATCTAAGTAATACGGATTAAGGTTCGCCAAGAACTTCATGTAATGCCATGTTTCATCTACCGATAGCACACGGGGCACTAGCAGCGACTCCCACTTGGAAGCTGTCTCATCAATGAAATCTGATAATCGCTCCTCCAACTCCACCATTTCCCTCTCTACCAGCAGAATAATTTCCTTGGAGCTAAAGTGAGAAAGCAACGCATCCCGCGACGTTTTAATGAATGGTGAAAGACACAAGTGTTTGATCTGATCGAGGAATCCCAACTTCACAAGAACATCGTCAGGCGGCAGCTCGAAAAACATAATTATCCGACTGGTCGACAACGACTTCTTGTTTAAGAAGTCTGATCTGTTTTTTATCAGACAGTCGACAATGGGATCATTCCGTTTCCTGAACGAGACTTCTGCACTTTCACTATGTATGAAGTACTGAGTGATAATCATCTTCTCAGGTAACTTTTGAAAAACAGTGCCTTGCGCCATTAATGAGATGCCTGCGAAATCAAACTGATTCAATCCATCTGAATCTTTCCCTTCGATCTCAATAGCACCCACTAAACTCCCGCTTTTCGTTAATACGAAGTTGCCGAATCGCGCCACAATATTGTGCACATCAGATATCAAACCTGAATCCTTCGCCATGACAAATCCCTCTGGCAATTAGAATGCTCTTAAAGCGACTACCAAGGCAGGAATATTGATAATGAGAAGAACCGCGATAATCACTTTAGCAATCGTGCCTAGCTGCTCTCCACCTCTTGTAGAGAACATCCAGACGGTGACTGCCAGAGCAAGCCCTGCGATTGATACGAATATCCCCCAAGGCCCTTCTATGAAGTCAACCAGCGCTTGCAGCCAAGCGCCAACCTTTGCAAAAAAACCACTTGAAGGTGCACCGATATTTGTACCTGCAATCGCGGTAGTAGCAGACATCATCACAGCTGTCATGAATACCCACTGATAGCCAGACATTAGCGTTTTCATTCTTTCTATTCCCCTTTATTCAATATTTTGATTTCAATATCGTTTATCGCACCAGACAGCCAACCACTGGTGTCGTCCGACCAACACGCTAACCAAACTGATAAAGCACGTGAGTCATCTTTGTGAATACGAAACATCAACGAATAATAGATAACACCTAAAACAATAGGGGCTATGAAAAGCTTAAGAAGGAAATAAGAACCAAAAACGATGAGAAGACCGAACATGAAAACGCCACTAGGCATTCCAACTGTCAGATCCGGCTTTGTGAAAGCGTCCCTGTTTTTTAGGCTATCCATTCCACTTACATTGTTATCCATATCACACCAATTCCGTTTTGATGTTCTAATATTGCAATATTAGAATTACAATATCAAGAAAAATTAATTATACCATCCCCCTCATTAATAAAAAATATCAGGTTGAACACCTAACATGGCGACCTAAACCTTCATCAAAAACGAATACATCTCGCACAATTCCATCATCGATTTGACTAATAGCGGTTACCCGTCGGCCTACTGCCGGAAGCTTTTTAACTTGAATGACCAGGTTAACATTGCGCCACACTTGCTGCTCTGCAAATGCCATTGGCACACCACTCGCTGATACTTCCCCAATTAAACGATACATCGCATCAAGAGGACTGTTGGCATGAATGGTTGTTACACATCCATCATGGCCCGTGTTAATCCCCCGTATAAACGCAATGGCTGCCGAGCTTTCACGAATCTCCCCAACGAATATACGATCGGGATTCAACCGCAGCGCCGTTGTTATAAACGACGACAAACCAACTTCTTGAGCCCCTACGTCCATTACTCTGTTATGGGAAACTAATGGCACCCAGTTTTTAACATGCTCGAATTTTAACTCTTCCGTGTCCTCGACCGTTACGACGCGTTCATTTGGATCGATAAATGCGCCTAGTGCATTCACGACTGTTGTTTTTCCCGAACTGGTAGAGCCAGAGACGATAACATTTTTCCGATGACGCATTTCATCTTGTAGATACTCCGACATCTCATCCGTAAGACTTCCCTTCGACACCAAGTCTTTAATCGTGAGCAATTCATCTGGAAATTTCCTGATCGAAAACATGCTGCCCTTAACCGACCAGGGAGACAGAACACCACAGAATCGACTTCCATCCGGCAGCCTCGCATTCACTACCGGGTCTCTGTCCACGGTCGCTTCCGCACCACCTGAAGAGGATGCTACCTGACCAATGAGCAATGCAACCTCATGATCCGAGGAAAAGCTTACATCAACCCGCTCAAATACACCGCTGCGTTCAATGAAGACCTCATTCCACCTATTAACCATGATTTCCGTAATATCACTGCTCTTTAGCAGTTCCGATATAGGCCCCAAGTAGTGCTCTAAAACTTCTAGTTCCATCAATATGCCTCCTGCACAATAAATTCGAACCGCGCTCGAACCCCATCTTTTATTTCAGCTTCTAACAACTCTCCACCGCGCACTTCTTGCCTGACTTTCCCATTTGCATCTTTGATATACATAGGCCATAAGGAAGCATCGAAGCGTTTCAGATAAGCTTTTTTTAAGGCTTCTGTCGGAAACACATACAGCACTTTCTCATAAACCCCTTCTTTCAAAGCGTTAAGATGATCTCGAAACCCCAAATAAATACGCCCACTGGATTTTTGCGTCAACTCCACTTCAAGTGCCACTCTAACACCATCATCATCCACCAATGCATCGGGACGTTTGGCTTGATGAATATGCTCAATAAATCGCTCTGACTGAAATTTGAAGGGCAAGCTCGTACTGTATCGATCAGCCAATACCCGCTGAATGGAAAAGGAATGAATGGTAGTAGACATCACTATTTTGCTGGGTGAGAACCAATATTTTTCGGCTTTCTCAGATAGATAGCCACCCCGCATTTTCCCTTCTGCAGATAGTAAATAAATTTCTTCACCGATCAGCGGATTTTTCAGTGTTTTGACCAAGCCACTTTTCTTTAAACTCAAGAAAAAATGCCCTTGGTTGCGCCTTTCCAATTCCATCGCTCGACATAATAAAGATGGGGTAGAGGAGCCAAACTCCAACAACCACTGGATGACAAAATCCACCTTTTCTTGATATCGCTTTCTCTTATCCATCACCACCTCAAATTTAGAACCACGGAGCTTCTTTGGCTGATTGCATCAGCCGGAGCCAAAGGCTCCTTCACCGCCCAAGCGGGGAAATGCCGGATAGACTGCCCCAGCAGTCGTAATTAAAAATCTCGCCCACGAGATTTTTAAGGTTCCGGTTTGGCTAATCCGTTCAGGATTAAAGCCAAATGCGCGCAGCGCACAAGGGCGCGTCAAGGAGCTAGCGACGCTGACCACCCGTGTTTGAGGTGAGTAACCGTGGGGCCCGCTATTCCCCCGTCTCTTTTCTCTTTAGGGGGAATCGATGGGTCGGTTACGTCTGGCGGAGTTATGGAGAGCTTTAGCTCGAACAGAACGATAGTGCCAGCACCAGCAAAGGCGGGTGGTCAGCGTTGCAAACGCTGGCGCGCCCTGCTCTTGGTGAATCTGCTTATATTTTCGCGTTCAGCGGGGATATAAGCAGAGAGCGCTTGCGCTTTGTCGTGTTTTTCGTTCAGAAAAATTCAGACAAATATGGCATATAAGATAGCATTATATATGGCATATTGAAACGCATCCTAAAAAGTTATATATTATGCTGAATAATATGTCATTTTTTAGATGTCAGGATGACTGTCATGCTCAATAGTTTCGGAACCGAAACTACCCGCAACTCTTTATCTCTTTTGCGGGCATGACTCACTAATTTATAGGAAAGTTTCGGTTCCGAAACTTTCTCGATTGAAATGGAGTTCACATGGAACAACTTCTAAAACCAACTTTCTGGTTTTTCTCAGTTATTGACCCTTGGTATTGGGTATTAATATCCTTCTCTTTGTCTGTTTTTTTCTTGATCGGCGTTAGTCCGACTTTCTCTTCTTCTCAGGTAAATGAAGAATATAAAATAAGGGTTCATCTTGGTATTAAAATGCGGCAATTGGCGTGGTTCAATTTGTTATTCGTCTGCGTATTAATGCCTACGATTATTTTCGTTATGGGATTTTCAGGAAGCAGAAACTCTAATGCCTATACGTCAATTTTCTTTGATGAGCTTTTAAATTCAGTATCTAATTTATGGGTTATACCTGCCTTAGCTTCTCTTGTATCTTTTAGTATTAGTTGGATCACCTTCCGCGTTTTAAAGCCAAAATGGAGCGCACTAAAAAGGCGGTGGCGAGTACGCCAAACAGGTGAGGAGCTCAGCGACATTCGGGCAGAGCAAAACAAAATTAAGACTAAGAATTTTTTACCAACAAAGCATTATTACCCAGGTAAGTTTTTTTGGGGTCTGACTACTGACAATCTTCCCATCTATGATGATTTCGAGATTTGGAATACACGACATTTCAGACTCGTTGGGCCAACACAAACCGGCAAAGGCGTCGAGCTTGGCGTGGTCCTTGATCAAATAATTAGACACGGAAATACGGTTTTTTTCGTGGATTCGAAGCCTGACAAGCATGCACGTTCCATCATGAAGGCGGCATGTGAAAAAACGGGCAGAAGATTTATTGAATTAGATTTACGGCCTGAAGGAAAGGGAAGGTACGAGCCTTTTTTAGGGGGCGATCCTCGGCACGCCAGGAAGAGACTCGCATATATTTTAGGGCTTCAAGATACCGGTACAGATGGCGATTTTTACAAAAGCCAAGAGCGCAAAATTATTGATGAAATCTTCAATAAATGGGATCGACGCCTGTATTCTCTAAGAGATATTCTTTCAGGTGATAAATACAGCTCTGATACAACTAGAAGCTTAAATTACATTAATGAATGGCTCCAAATTCCGACATTCCGAGTCGATAGAAATAAACGCGGTTTCGCCGTAGATAAGTGTTTTGAAAATAACGCGGTGGTATATATTCGAGGGGATCTCGATGATGATGTTATAAATAAAGCATGTACCGTACTACTCATGGAGATCTGCCAAGAGTGTAAACGCCTTTATGAGTCTGGTGTAAAACAACAAGCAGCCACCCTGCTTATCGATGAAGTAGCTTTCTTGATCAATGAGCAGCTTGCGGACGCACTTGCGACCGTTGCTGGCTTTGATATGAATATTGGCCTAGCGTACCAATCAGAAGGGGACTTATTAAACCTAAAAGATAAAACGCTTAACTCAGATGCAATAGCAACTAGGGTTAAAGTGAACTGCAAAAATTCAATGTACTATATGGCTGCCGATGCTGAGACAGCAAAAGTAATGGCTGAAGAAAGCGGTGAAATATTCAAAAGTGTCACTCGATCTCAGTCAGTGAAGGTAGGGCGACATTTAGAAGAAACGTGGGAAGAAAAGCGGGACATACATAAGGTAGACGAGCACCTTATTACCGCCAACCAAGCGCGAATGTTACCGGAGAGAGTAGGGGTCTTATACAGGCCTAACACACTTGCTGAAATATGCCACACATGCTGGATACCTGTGGAAGTGATTAAGGAGGAATCAGCAAAGCTTCGGGAAACGTTGGAGCCAAATACATTAGCTCCTGAGCATAGCCATAGAATCGTTGAAGATTTACCTGCGATCCCCGCGGAAAACCAGACAGAAAAAAGTGATAAAATTGATCTGTCTGGTGCAAAAAAGATTAGGCTTGAGCTGGATTTATAGTATCAGGCTTATACAACCAATATTCTTTAGGTGGCTTAGGATTTTTACTTCTTGCAGCATTTCCATGTTGCAAGAGGAAATAACGTTGACCGTCTCTCTCGATCACCTCTCCACCTTTTACTTTGCCAAGTAGAGACAAGCATGCTACTGCACGCAGTCTATATTCACAAAAATCTACATCGCTAGGAACACTCATAGATATAACGCCTAACACCTTACCATCACTGAGTGCTGCCCAATATTTACCCAAGCTCACTGTAGCCATTGTCATCACTTCAAGTGTTAGCTATTTGGAGAAACGTCTTTTGAATGGATTCTAGGTCTTTATAGCTAGCATTCGCAGCAAAAACACTATCTATTTCGATTCCTGTACCGTACCGCTTTCCACCAAAATTGACGTATATCATCGCTGGAAAGTCATCAGGTGTTGAAGTTATTGCATCATTAATCAGATGAATAAAATGCGACCTACTTTCTAATGAGAACACTATTTCGTTTATCAAAAACATACATCATCCTAATGTAAAAAAGCCCTCAAAAGAGGGCTATGTTTAGGTTATGAGATTTTAGCTAATTCCTGAGCTATAGAAAACGCTACCGTTAATGTACTCTTGTCATAAAGACTGTACATTGAATGTATCGTGTAATCTATTAGCCCTGGTTGTATAGTCCTTAGCTTCGATTGTATTTCAGCATCCGAAATATCAGAACGACAAAGAATTGATACAGCCTGAGTTTTCAAGTTTGATGTCACTGAACAAACATAAGTTATATCTAAGTTAAATGTGGACTTGATAGTTCCAGCATCTATAACTTGATTTATAACTCCCCGCATAGAGTATGTAGGAAAGTTTTCAATGACTCTCTCATAAAAATCATTACCTGAAATTTCCTCTCCGATCTTTAGTAAGCTTTTAAACTCATCAATAAACGTTGAGAGGAGATTGATGTCGGTATTATTTAAATGCCTTCCATCAAATCGGACGACAACAACATCTTTATTTAGGTTTGCATCAAAAGTTAACTTAACTCTCATATTCATTCTCTACTCCTGATTAATGGCCGGAGAACGCCTAGTGCAAAATGCACGATATAAAGCACGGTTATTTCCGATACTCACGAATATGAGTTTAGCAAATAAAAGAGCCCTCTGAAAAGAGGGCTGTATTTATCAAAACAAAGATATTTGTTCTTCAAAATGCGGTGATCTTGATATTTCCAAATCAAATACTTCCTGAACATCGCCAGATTCATCTAACTTAGGTTTAGGTTCCGAAACCAAATAGTGGATAAATCCTCTGAGTTTTTCATACTTAATTTTATTCTCCCAATCATTCAAATA
>Ga0193961_1000448_pt1 | contig 16006 bp, 14 predicted proteins | sample FB_4_MG_FD_140371 | JGI IMG/M metagenome (GOLD analysis project Ga0193961, IMG submission 140371) | Microbial mat bacterial communities from the Broadkill River, Lewes, Delaware, United States - FB_4_MG | ecosystem: Environmental > Aquatic > Freshwater > River > Microbial mats | place: USA...
AAGCTCCCTCTTTGGGTCAGGTGATCATTGATATGTTCCCGACTAATCCAATCAGTGCAATGGCTGAGGGTAAAACTCTACAAGTAATCGTTTTTGCCGTACTGTTTGGCGTTGCGATCAGCGCGGCAGGTAAGCCAGGCGAACGAATTGCCGATTTCTTTTCCGATCTTAATGAAGTGATCATGAAATTGGTTGCGATCTTGATGAACTTGGCACCATTTGGCGTATTCTTCTTGATGGCAAAACTATTTACCGATATAGGTTTAGGCGCCATTATCAACCTTGCCGAGTACTTCTTGGTATTGGCAGGCACACTTCTGCTCCATGGTTTAGTTACCTACAGCGTGATGTTGAAAGGCTTTACGGGTCTTAGCCCAATCACCTTCTTGCGCAAAATGGAAGATGCGATTATGTTCGCCTTCTCAACCGCTTCATCCAACGCGACAATTCCCGTCACCATGGAAACCGCTAAGCATCGCATGGGAGTTGATAACCGTATTTCATCATTCACTGTCCCGCTTGGTGCAACAGTGAACATGGATGGCACAGCAATCATGCAAGGGGTCGCTACCGCCTTTATTGCGCAAGCATTCAACATAGATCTAACGATGACGGATTACCTAATGGTGATCATGACTGCAACACTGGCCTCGATTGGCACTGCAGGTGTTCCCGGGGTTGGGTTGGTGATGCTAGCTATGGTCCTTAACCAAGTAGGTCTACCACTTGAAGGCATTGCCCTCATTATGGGTGTTGACCGATTACTGGATATGATTCGAACTGCGGTAAACATCACTGGCGACAGCGCTGTGACGATTATTGTAGCGAAATCAGAAGGTGCGCTGGATGAAGACCGCTTCAATGATCCTGAAGCAGGCGTTGCCGAAGAGGAAGTGCATCTCAAACGAGTTGAAGCTTAACATCCCCTCCTGATTAGCTTGTTTTTTAACGCAAAAATCCACCTTTGATAAGGTGGATTTTCATTTTAGCCTTCAACAAATCTGCTAGTTATTACTCTGTCATCGAGTGCCACTTCTCACGCGCTTTTTGTTCATGCTGCTCTGTAATGGCACTACCAACTGAGTTTGCCGCTAGAGTTAGCACCGCCATATCATCAGTAAAGCCGACACCTGCCATGACATCTGGCACCATATCGGTAGGCAAAACAAAGTACGCCAATGCGCCACCAAGAACGGCTTTATGACGAACTGATGTATTGGAGTCGACAACGGCTAACCAAGACTTGATCCCCATAACCGCTATATCTTCACCCACTTTCTTGGCTGACTGGGTCATCTTACGCCAAAAGGTTCGCTCATCTGGCGCCGCTTCTAATTGCGTTAACTCTGCCTCTAGGTTTGGCTGAGAAATTGTGCCTAATACAGCGGCATTATTTTGAATTAACGAAGTCATCGTTAGCTCCTCATGATACGTAGTCACTCTCTAATCCCCCTTTCTCGTACGAGATGGGAATTGAGAGATAGCTTTATATTTCACATAGTAAAACAGCCAAGATGAACACAAAATTAACGGCGGTTGTTTCAATGTATGATGCAGTAAACCATGCAATAAGTGACATCGTCACACTGGGTGTTGTGACTTTGTCGACAGATAAAAAAATCCCCAAACCTAAGTCTGGGGGTTAGTCTGATGCAGTAGAAATCAGTTTAATATCTATACATCATACGGAATATGACAGATTTGATTTCGTCCCTGTGATTTTGCTTGGTACAGAGCACTATCTGTAAGTTTCATCAACTCATGAGCATCACTATCGACGCCTTTTGGACAAGTCAAAACACCTATACTCAAAGTCACCTTGTGACTAATTGCAGATTTGGCATGAGGCATATTAAGCGCATCAATGGATGTTTGAATTTGACTCGCCAACGCCAAAGCCATTTCCGGAGTAGTGTCACTCATCAATACGACAAACTCTTCACCACCATATCGAGCAACAAAGTCACTTTCCCGACACTGTTCTTTAATCGTTTTCGCGACAGATTGAATGACTCCATCACCTGCTGCATGACCATAATAATCGTTGTACTTCTTAAAACTATCGATATCTAACATGAATATCGCCCGCATTTGAGTAGACATAGGTGGTGTATTCCAAACGCGCAGGTATTCGTCAAATGCCCTTCGATTTGAGATTGATGTCAGAGCATCTGTATTACTCTGCGTCGTCAGCAAGGCATTCAGTTGTACGATCTTTCTATTCTTCGTCTTGAGCATCCATGTAAATAGAACAAGGCTTAACAATATTGCAGCTAAGAACATAAGCATCCATGTTGAACTTTGTTTACTATGTTCTAATTCAGCAATACGCCTCTCTTGCTTCTTACTTTCAAACTCGCTGTAGATATATTGCGAGTATTGCTCATTGGCATCCAATCTCAGCTGTCGCTGTAATTTGTTCTCTTCTGTTAAATGGTGTAACGCTAAAACCAACTGATTCTGAGCTAAGTAGTCTTGATAAAGTTTGCGATTAATCGTTGTTTCCAAATAATACAAATCACGTTCTATGATTTTTTTCTCTGCCGTCTTGTGGTATTCAACTGCTTTATCAATATCCTGCTTAATATAGTAAATATCACCAAAGATCATATCGAGTGTCACATCAAACTGATACACCCTGGCGTTATACTCCCCTTCATGCCTTAATTTTGCGCGTTTTATTAATCGCAACGCTTCGTCAGCATTACCAATACGTCGTTCAAAATCCGCTTGCATTGCATACAGATAAGTTTGGTAATTCTCTGTACCCTCAGTATTAGCCATTTTAGTTAGCTGTTTTTCAGCCTCTAGTAGGGTTTCTCCAGCTTTAGAAATGTTACTGGCTTCAGTATATGCCGCATACAGTTTAATTAAGACATAGTGCAACCTTTCAGGGTTTTCTTTACCCTTTTTTTTATTGAACTCAATCGCTTTGTTGAACTGTTTTATCGCTTGGTGGTAGTTACCATTAAACAAGTAATCAATACCAACGTCAGTCATCATTAACTGTATCTGATCGTCATCATTACGCTCTAAACTAAGGTCAATTGCCTTAATTTTTAGATTAACGCCTTTAACAAATTGACGTGCATTCCAATAGGCAGTGCCAAGATAATAGTAAATATCATCAATCTGCTGATACTTCATTGAAACTGCCTTTTGGTATATATCTTCCCAAAAGGTCACCAATTCATTACTGGTACTTTTTTGATGGGATAACTCAAACGCTCGCTTCATAAAATAGCTGATGAAAATCTCATTATGCGAACCGTTGTAACCTTCAAATAAAGACTCGACTTGCATAAAGTTCTTAGTCGAATCCTCAATCTTGTTCTGTTTAATTTGCGCTAAACTCAAATCAAAATAAAGCTTCGCTCTTAACTCAATCGAAGCCCCATCATCTAATAAATTCACTGCATTAAGCGCGTGGAGCTCAGCTTGTTCAAATTGACTCTGTCGCAAAGCTTCATTCGCCAGTATCCAGTGGCTCAACAAACGAGCCTCTTTGTTACTGGATGCTAACCAAGCTTGTAGCTCTGATTTAGATAAATAGCTAGGTAATTCTTGAATAGGTTTAGTCGCTCTTTGTTGGAGCAATTGCGGCATATAGCGCTCTAGCGATACTGGCAGCGCTTCATTTTGGTTACGCGATGGCACAACGTATTGATTAGCTAGAATAAAAACAGTCAGTACAATCAAAAAAGTAGCAATAAAAAACCAGACTGACTTTTTTATTGAATTCATGAATACAGTCACCAGTTAAAACACACTATTCCATAATAAACTAATTAACTATATACATTAGAATTTCAACTAAAACATATTACGTACTGTGAACTGCGATATACCATCAGATATAAGCTAACTTATGCTTCTACCGATAAAAAACCCTCAAACTATAGTTTGAGGGTTTTATTAGGCTCATGAAACCTATGTTAACGATTTAAACATCCCGCAACTCAGTCCACTGAGTGCCGGTAGCCTTTACCACAGCCCGAGCAGTTTCCACCATGCTCCGCCAACAAAGATAAAAATTGGAATCACAATAAGCGAGAAAACAAAACCGATTTTCCACCAGCTCTGCAAGCTATGATAACCGGTACCGAATAATATTGGCGCGGGACCAGAAGAGTAATGTGTTGTCGACATATAAAGGTTACTAAATATACCTAAGACTATTGCCGCTAACATTGGGGGGGCCCCTGCGGCAATTGCAATGGCAAGAAACGCTGAGTACATTGCACTTATATGGGCCATCGCACTTGCCATTAAGTAATGGCTGTAATAATAAATTAAGAGCAAGATGACAATTGTCGTCACCCACCCCATACCCGATAGCGATTCACTGATACTGCCACTAAACCAGCTAATAAAACCCAGTTTATTAAGCTGTGCCGCCATCATCACTAGCACCGCAAACCAAGTAATGGTATGCCAAGCTTCTTTCTCACTAAGCACTGCATCCCAAGTAATGGTACGAGTAAACAACAAGAACACTAAGCCAAGTAAAGCGGTTACCGTTGAATGAATGCCCAATGTAGGACCAAGCACCCACAAGCTAATCATGCCAACAAAGGTAATGCCAACCATGATCTCATCTCGGCTCATGCCCCCCATCTCTTTGAGCTTTTGCCTAGCAATTTCTCGCATTTCTGGGGTCTTCTTGAGCTCGGGAGGGAAGAATATATACATAACTAAAGGGATTAAACACAAGCACAATAGCCCAGGGACAATAGCTGCTATTGCCCAACCAGTCCAAGTGATTTCAACACCGAGTTCCTTCGCAAAGTTTGCTGCAAGTGGGTTACCAGCCATTGAGGTTAAGAACATCGCACAGGTAATCGCATTGCATTGGAAAATACATTGAACAAGGAAGGCACCAATACGATTTTGAGTGCCCTTTTCTGGATCAGAGTCATAGGCACTTGCCACTGAACGAAAAAGTGGAGCAATAATGCCTCCACAACGTGCTGTTGTACTTGGAGTTGCAGGAGCAAACAGTAGATCCGTCAATACTAAACCATAAGCTAAACCCAAAGAGCTATGCCCTAACCGAGCAATAAACCAATAGCCAACCCGGCGACCAAATCCTGTACTAATAAAGCCTCTAGAGATAAAAAATGCAGCCGCAATCATCCAAATGGTGGGATGAGCAAAACCAGTCAACGCAGTTCTGATGGGTAATACATCTAATAGCGTAGCAGCGGTTAAGCCAAGTAGTGCCATTGCTCCAAGGGGTAACGGGGCCAAAATCAAACTCAACACGGTGGTGACAAATATCACCATCATCTGCCAGGCTTGTGGCTCCAATCCTTGAGGAACAGGGCTAAACCAAAGCACCGCACCAAGTATAAATAAGGTGAGTAGTTTCAATTGGGTAGCAGACATAGCGTTTCCTCCTAATTTTTATTCATCCTAGTCGCTCATTTAGATGAAAAAGTGAGGAAAATCAATTTACTAACCATTCTTGGTGACAGAGTTTTAACTCTGTAATTCAACCCAAGTTCAATATGTAATCAAGATGAGATTAAATCGGTTAAATCGATAAAAATCATTGAATTCATAGCCGAGATCTCTATCAAAGAACGTAAGAGGATTCCCTGGTTTAGTCATGAATTACGGTATGCTAAACATAAGTTTAACCCGGAGTGTAACGTGCATATCCCTACGTTTTCCTTTACCAAACAACTGGCCGTACTATTAAGTAGCGTGCTGGTGATCTGTACTCTTGGTTGGTGGGGTTATAGCGCATATCAACTCGAGACGGTTCTAACCAATCAAATTCAGTTGCGTGCTCAGGTTCAATCACAGCAACTGTCGCAACTACCCAGCTTAGTTAATGCTGTTGCCACCAATAACCAAGATCTCGTCAACGAGATTATCACCACAGTTCAAGTTGGCAGCGATGCTGACTTTATTACCGTGAGTGACGTTAATGGTATTCGATTGGCGCATCCTGTTGCACAAAGAATTGGATTACCTGTCATGGGGGGCGATATCGGTAAGGCCCTTACCAAAGGAGAATCCTATCTCTCGTACGGTGTCGGTTCACTAGGTCCTTCGGTGCGTTATATCTCGCCCATCATTGATGATAACGGCACCATTCTCGGCATGATTAAAGTTGGCTATCTGACTGACACAGTCCAAGTATGGTCTAGTGAGCGATTACTACCAATACTGCTGATGGCCATGGCTACGATATGTCTCTGCTTAATACTCGCGTTATGGTTTTCTAAGTATGTAAATAGGAAAATGCAACACCTCGAGCCTTGGCAGCTTAAACAGGCTTTGGAAACTCATCAAGGCGTACTACAAGCGACCTACGAAGGTCTGATCGCTGTTGATATCAATCAATGCATCTACCTTGCCAATCAAAATTCTCAACATTTACTCGGCACGACGATTAAAGCGGGAATGCCTCTGTCGCAATGCATCAGTGAGCCCATGATATTCTCACTTGAAGGTGAGGATTTTGTTAACCGTTTGGTTCGTGCCAATGGTCACGATTTAGTCATAAACCGAGTAACATTAAACGGGAAAACAGGTCAACAATATGGTGCTGTTTTTGGTCTGCGAGCGCATCAAGAACTGCAATCTCTTTCTGAAAAGCTGAGTCAAATCGATCGCTATATTGAACACATGCGAATAACTCGTCATGAATATCAAAATAAGCTATCAACCATTTCTGGTTTGCTACAAGCAGGGGCATTTGAACAAGCCTTGCATATCTGCCTTGCTCAGGCTAAAGCCACCCAAGATCAAATAGATAAGCTTAGCCCTATTGTTGCACTCCCTCTGTTATCGGGCTTAATATTGGCAAAAATAGGGCAAGCTGGCGAAAAGAATATACCTTTGATCTTTAGTTGCGAAACAGACTTAGCACAGCTCACTCCCGCCATCAGCCAAGAACAGCTTTGCTCTTTGGTCGGCAATCTACTTGATAACGCCATCGAATCAGTGGCAGCATCACCAACCCCTTATGTTCAGTTTGAGATTAGACAATCAGAGTGTGAATACATTCTATGGTTCGCCAATAACGGACCAATGCTCACTACAACTCTCGAAAACTTATGCCAGTTGGGTTTCACAAGTAAGAATAATTCAACTGATCATGGCATTGGATTGCACTTGGTACGATCTATTGTTGAGCAGAGCAAAGGGCATATCGAACTCGACAGCGACAAAGATGAAACCGCGTTTACTGTCTACCTGCCTAAGGAGCCATTATGCTGAAAGTCGCTATTGTTGAAGACGACCCAAATATTGCCCAGTTACACTGCCATTTTATCAGCCAACTCAACGGCTACGCAGTCATTGGAATTGCTGGTACTAAAGCACTCGCGACACAGTTAATCGCACACTCCAAACCCGACTTGGTCATTGTCGATAATTACTTGCCTGATGGTCTTGGGGTCGAACTGGTTATTGATTGGCTTAGCTCTGAGCATAAACCAGAATGTATTTTGGTAACCGCGGCAAATGATGCCAACACAGTACAATTAGCACATCGCTATGGTGCTTTTGATTATTTGGTTAAACCTATTGATTACCAACGCTTGATAGAAAGCTTACAACGGTTTGCTCAGATCAAGCACCATTTAGGTCAAGGAGAAAGTTTTCGTCAAGCCCAGCTTGATGGACTATTCCATCCTGCTTATACGACCGAAACTGTGATAGCAAATTCTGATCCATTCACCCTAAAACAAGTGATAGCCTTATTCAACCATAGCCACATTGAACACACGGCTCACTCTGTTTCCAATGAACTTGGCGTCAGTAAAAGTACTGCTCGGCGCTATTTGGATAAAGCGACAGAATGTGGCGAGCTTGAAGCATTTCTTGCCCATGGTAAAGTTGGAAGACCAACTCGTTTTTATCGCCGGCTTAACCCGCTTAATCGCTAATAAACATGCATAAAAAATCCCCAAACCGAAGTTTGAGGATTGGATATTAAAGGGAACTTTTGACTAAATATTATTGAGCGATTTTCTCAAGCACACGCATCAGCATACGGATACGGGGCTCAATAGAATCCAATTGTAGGTACTCTTGATCACTGTGGAATCCAGCGCCAATAGGACCAAAACCATCAAGTGTTGGCACACCTAAAATAGCGGTATTGTTGGCGTCTGAACCGCCACCCACTTCTTTCCAGTTGATCGCAATATCAAGCTCAGCCGCTGACTCTTCAACCAAGCTCATCAAGGCTTGAGTTTGCTCACTTGCTACCATCGATGGTTTATAAGCTTCACGCTCTAGCTCAATACTCACACCGTCCACAAACGGCGTTTCCAGCATCGCTTTCAACTTAGCATCGACTTCGTCATACTCGTCATTATTCCAGAAGCGTACATCAACTACCGCTTGAGCATGTTCAGGAACAATATTGGCACCCGCACCACCAGAAACCACACCAACATTTAGCGTTGTACCAGAGCTAAAGTTAGTCATTGCATTAATAGCAAGAATCCAGTTCGCCATCTCAGTAATAGCACTGCGACCATTTTCAGGATCGTTACCAGCGTGAGCAGCAACGCCTTTAAAGCTCAGCTTATAACCCGCTAAACCTTTACGCGCTTTAACCAAACCACCATCAGCGCGCGCCGCTTCTGCAACCAATACGTTACGAGCATTTTTGGCAACTGACTGGATCCAATCAACTGAGTCTAATGAACCAGTTTCTTCATCTGGGTTCATACATATGCAGATAGAAAGCTTATCGAATACTGCTTGATCAAGGTTACGCATTGTATAAACAATATTTAACAAGCCAGATTTCATATCCGACACACCTGGACCATATGCCTTGTCAGCGTCTGTAGTCATAGGGCGTGCTGCTGCTGTTCCAACTGGGAATACCGTATCCATATGACCAATCAGCATCACATCAATCATGTCAGCTTCTGGCTTATTGCGGATCTCTAAACCGACACCCGCTTTACCACAATCAACACGCTTTATGTTCCAACCCGTCATTTGCGCAAACTTTGCTTCAAACTGAGAGGCAATACACTCAATACCTTCTAGAGTGTAAGTACCACAATCCACATCAATCAGTGGACGCAGCTCTTCTAAATATTCGTTAAGTGAGAAATTCATTGCCAGCCCTTAGACAAATAGGTTCATGACTAGCATTGCACCAAACGCGTTTAGTACAGAGATAGCAATCATCACAGGAAGGTAACGACCTTCCGTACCAATAGGTCCCATGATACGACCCATATACTGAACTTGAGAGCCCATTAGGTAAATAGCAGGAGCTAGGATCGCAATGTGAGCACCATTCAGAATGCCTTGGTCAAATAGTGTGATAACCACACCCACCGCACCGCCCATTGACATCCATGCACCGATTAATACTGCTGCAGCTTCACCAGGAAGACCGAACACCGCCATAATTGGAGCAAAGACTGTACCCATCAGATCAAGCGCACCCGTGATTTGCAGTGCTTTAATGATAACAAATGCCATCAAGACATTGGGTACTGTCGACGTAGTTGCAATAACCCAACCTTTTTTAGCACCCTCAACGAAGATGTCTGTCACCATAGGCTTTTTAGCTTTTACTTCACTCATTTTGCCGTCTCCTGTTGTAGACCTTGTTCTTCATTTTTGTCTTCTTTACCTTCAGTGATATTTAGGTAAACGCGGAATAAGTTAGCGCCTACAAACTTAAAGAAGAACATCACAGCAACAGCAAGACCAATTGACGATGACACCGCTAGAGAACCATCAGCCAGCGTTAAAGTGAATAGCACTGCACCTGACGAGAAGAAGTTAACAATTGCAGCACCTGCCGTGAACTGGAACATGGTAAATACGTCAGTTTCACGCTTGGTTAAACGACCTTCATCTTTCAATTGGCGTGTCATTGCCGCACCAGCATCTGTACTTTGTAGTGATGCGATAAGAGCAAGACCAGTGCTGCCAGGAATACCCATAAGTGGGCGAAGAAGAGGAGAAAGCAGTTTACGCGCTGCATCTAGTGCACCGTAATGCTCAAGAACATTAATCACGCCCAAAGCAAACATTACCGTTGGGATTAAGGTCAACGCAAAGATGAAACCATCACGAGCACCGCTACCACCTTTACCACGAAATGACGTTGTTACAGCTTCAACACCCTCTGCGGTCTCTTGTACGCCATGAGCAACTTTACCGAAAGAGCCATTTAGCGTTGTAAAATCAAATACGCCATACCATTCATTAGATTGCATTAAGCCTGAAAAAAACACGACAGCAAAAGCCAACGCAACGTAGCCCCCCCACGTCACCTTTCGCTCAATTTGATTGGAACCAGACATTTTTACACCTTGTTATTATAAATAGAACATCACCGCTACATACCTACCACTGCAAACTTAATTCTATAAAAGCGCATCAATTCCAGTGCAGATTTGTAATCTACAAGGATTTTGTGGTAATTCTCGTGCTAGAAATCTGATCCGCATCAATGCGATATTAAATCTGTTCACTCAATACAAATTGGAGTCATATTTTGTGATAAGCCGCATAGTTAGCATATAATTTTATTTATAGCCCGTAACATTACCCATCATAAACTTTCATAAATTTGTTAATTTTTGTTAAAAATTAAAACAATTCAGTCTTATTCAACTTGCCTCACAAACAATCTCACAAAAGGTCTCTAGAATATGGCCAGTATCTTAGTTCGAGCCAAGTCCATTAATGCCTAAGTAGCAGTTCTTAATTGAGACTGACCGATAATAATACGTGTGCAGCAAGCTGTGAGACTGCATCAATAATCTTTGGCTCGAGTACTGGAGTAATTTTAATTTTTCAAATTTTCAAGGAGTTGAAGTAATGAAAAGTCCCTGGCCTATTTTTCTCGGCCTAATGTTTTTGCCCTATTCCGCTTTTGCGGCTAGCAGCGATGTCACCCCTCTTGATCTTACCCATTCTACTGTCGGCTACGCTGCTTTACTTATCTTTGGTCTTGCTTACACCTTAGTAATGCTCGAAGAGTATCTGCAATTACGTAAGTCCAAACCCGTGCTGCTCGCAGCCGGGATAATCTGGGCAATGGTCGGGTATGTTTATTCCCAACAAGGACAAATCGACATAGCTAAAGTCGCCCTAGAGCACAACTTGCTCGAATACGCTGAGCTATTGCTTTTCCTCCTTGTCGCTATGACTTATATCAGTGCGATGGAAGAGCGAAGGTTGTTTGATGCCCTACAAGCATGGATGGTAGGTAAAGGATTCAACTTCAAAGCGCTATTTTGGCTAACCGGTATACTCGCTTTCTTCATCTCTCCAATTGCAGATAACTTGACCACCGCATTATTGATGTGTGCTGTGGTGATGAAGGTGGGTGGCGACAACACGCGCTTCATTAACCTCGCGTGTATCAACATCGTCGTCGCAGCCAATGCTGGCGGTGCATTTAGCCCATTTGGAGATATTACTACTCTGATGGTATGGCAGGCTGGACATGTTTCATTCTCTGAATTTATGCCGCTGTTTGCCCCTTCCGTCGTCAGCTATGTTGTTCCGGCAGTCATTATGTCGATGTTCATACCTAATGCGAAACCAAACGTGGCACACGTGCATGTAGAGTTAAAGCGTGGTGCTCGCCGTATCGTAGGGCTGTTTATTCTTACAATTGCAACAGCCGTCGCCTTCCACGCGGTGCTGCACTTCCCGCCAGTGATTGGCATGATGATGGGCTTAGCATACCTACAGTTCTTTGGTTTCTTCCTTCGCGTCACCCTTAAGCGCTCACTTGCTCGTAAAGCACAAGTCGCGATTGCTAACCGTGATGATCTTGCACTCAAACGTTTAGGCTCTGTGGTGCCATTTGATGTATTTCGCCGAGTATCTCATGCCGAGTGGGACACACTACTGTTCTTCTACGGTGTAGTAATGTGTGTTGGCGGGCTTAGCCTAATTGGTTATCTAAATATGGTTTCAGAAATCATGTACTACCAATGGGATCCAGTGTGGGCCAACGTGATGGTCGGTATTCTTTCCGCCATTGTCGATAACATTCCTGTGATGTTTGCAGTACTGACCATGCAACCTGAAATGTCGATGGGTAACTGGTTACTGGTAACCTTAACCGCAGGTGTGGGTGGTAGTTTACTCTCGATTGGCTCTGCTGCTGGTGTTGCCCTTATGGGCGCGGCACACGGTAAGTATACCTTCTTTGGGCATCTAAAATGGGCACCAGTCATTGGTTTAGGCTACGCCGCAAGTATCATGACTCACCTATGGCTTAATAACGGTCTATTTTAGACATTAACCTTTGGTTATATCCTCTTGCTGGTTAGTGGTGACTAACCAGCAACTTCCCCACACACTATTTAATCAGGAAAAATGCGCTAACGTAGACAATACTCAATAGACTTATACAAACCTCTGAGGTCAGTTATGAATCGTATCTCTACTCTTGTCACACTACTTAGTGTATTGCTGCTTTCCCCTTTGGCAAATGCCGATAATCATTTAAAAGACAATCCGAAAATGCTCGATGAATCCAAAAATAAGATGATGGATAGACAAGAGCAATCAATCAAAGAAAATAAAGACCGCGTAAAAAAGAACAAAAGCAAAAAAGACTTAGATTATCACTGCTCTGAACAAGGGCAACTGCACGGTAAATGCGACGAAGTGATGGACAAAACGAAAGGCAAACAACGCGATAATCAACCGATGATGAAAGATAAACCTCAAGATAAATCCAAAGGGATGAAAGACAAAGTTAAGAAACAAAACAGCTAGCGCTTCATGTCTATCAACTTCATGGTAAACTCTGCATCAATTAAGGAGCTGCCACCTCAGCTCCTGATCTTTTTCAATACAGAGTAAACCCATGCCATTTGCAAAACTCGGCTTAAGCCAACCAATCACAGACGCTATTGACCAGCTTGGTTACACTAAGCCAACTAATATTCAAACCCAAGCCATTCCTGTGATTTTACAAGGGCAAGACTTACTTGCCGCAGCGCAAACCGGTACCGGTAAAACAGCTGGTTTTGTATTGCCTATTCTTGAGAAGCTTAGCCGAGGTGAAACCCAGCGTAAAAAACGTATTCGCGCGTTGATCTTAGCCCCGACTCGTGAACTTGCGATTCAAGTTGAAGAGAAAGTACGTCATTACAGCCAAAACCTAAACCTGACTTCGCTCGCCATCTACGGTGGTGTAGATGAAAAACCACAGAAACAGGCCTTAATCGACGGTGTCGATGTACTAGTAGCAACTCCAGGTCGCTTGCTTGACCTATATGGCAAGCATGCTGTCTACTTCGAAGAAGTGGAAGTTCTGGTTCTTGATGAAGCTGACCGCATGTTGGACATGGGCTTTATTGAAGACATCAATAAGATCCTTGATCGCCTACCAACCGATATCCAGCATCTGCTGTTCTCTGCAACACTATCAAACAAAGTGCGAGATCTGGCAAAAACAGCCGTTCATGACCCATACGAGATCTCGATTGCAGCAAACCAAGCCTCTAAAAAGAATATCGAACAGTGGCTGATTAGCGTTGATAAAGACATGAAATCATCACTTCTAAGCCACCTAATCAAAGAGAACGATTGGGACCAAGCTCTGATCTTTATTGAGACCAAGCATGGCGCTGCGAAACTGGCTCAACAACTCGAAAAACGCGGCATCATGGCAGAAGCCTTCCACAGTGGTCGCAGCCAAGCGATTCGAACTCAACTATTGGAAGATTTTAAAGCCGGTAAGATTAAATACATGGTCGCAACTGGTGTCGGCGCTCGTGGTATTGATATTCACGGCTTAACCCGCGTGATCAACTACGATCTGCCTTTCCCTGCTGATGAATATGTACACCGTATTGGTCGTACTGGTCGTGCTGACGCAACAGGTGAAGCAATCTCATTTGTATCAAGAGACAACTTTAAAAACCTTTGTATGATTGAAAGCCGACTAGGACACTTGATCGAACGTCGTGAAGTGGAAGGCTTTGAACCTCGTAAGCCGCTACCTATTTCAATCTTGAACTATGTGCCAAAACACAAACGTCAAAACAATGAGGCGTAATGAGCCACGAGCACTTTAAAGGCAAGTACGAAGTCGAACTCAAATATCGAGTGAGCTGTAAGGGCGCGTTTTTACGCGTCCTTAACTCTATTGAGCATCAAGTAATGTTGGAAGATAACTCAGAAACCGATTGGTATTTTGACACCGCAGAACTGAGCTTAAAGCAACAAAATAAAACAGTTTCTATCCGAGAGATGGAACCCTCCGGTATCAAACTATGGATTGTGAAAGGTCCAGAAGCGGACCGCTGTGAAGCTACAGATATCACCAAATCCGATAGCGCAAAAAGTATGCTGGAAAATATGGGCTATCAAATCAGGTTAGTGACCCGCAAAGTGCGCAGTATCTACTTTGTTGACCAATTCCATATCACCTTTGACCATCTTCCTGAAATAGGTGACTTTGCTGAGTTCGCCATCATGACCGATGACGAAAGCGCTTTAGAGCGTTACCGCATAGAGCTAACATCTCTTGCGGCACAATTTGGTTTAGGCGAACAAGATATAGAGCAGAACTCTTACCTAAAATTATTTGAACAACACGCGAAGACATCGGCGTAGATCAAATCAATTCGCTGATAGCGTCGTTACACTATTCGTTCATAAACATTGAAAGGATTCCAATGTATTTAAGTGCGGACAGTGCCGTCAGTTTACTCGTGCACGTGACAACGAAAAAGATCTTTGCGAAGCATGGCAGCAACCCACTCTTGCTACCCGCGAAGCATGCGGCTACTTTATGCCTAAGCAGCCCTTATTTAATCTTTCAGACTATCAACAACTAAAGAAAGTTATCAAGCTCATTGGATATCGATATTCTCCAGTTTAAGCAGTGCCGCTTTCAATTCCACACCACCTGCATAACCAGTTAACTTGCCATTTTTACCAATTACTCGATGGCAAGGTACAATCACTGAAATAGGGTTTTTACCATTAGCTAAACCTACAGCACGCACCGCTTTAGGGTTATCAATGGCATTGGCGAGTTGCTGATAGCTCCAAGTTTCACCAAACGGAATTGTGGTTAATGCCTGCCACACTTGAGTTTGAAACGGTGTCCCCGTAGCAGCCAGTGGCAAGTCAAATCGATCGCGAATGCCACTAAAATACTCCGTTAGCTGACGTTTCGCCGCCGTTAATATCTCAAATTGATCATCACGCTCGCCGAGGTTTTCAGGCTGAGTCGTTTGCTGTTCAAACCAAGCACCTAGTAACCCGACTTCGTTGGCTAACAAGGTCATTTCCCCCAGCGGAGTGTCAATAATAGTAAAGCGTTTCATCCGGCATGACTCCATAAATGAAAAGTGGCATAACTGCCAAATGGCGAGACCTTTTGCGCATTCAGCGCGGTAAACTGTTTAAGTGCTTTTTTTACCACCAAATCACCCTCCAAAAATCGGTCTGGTTCAGAAAGTCCACGTAAAGCGGCATAGTTAATTGTCCAAGGACCTATGCCTTTTAACGCTAACCACTGTTCAAAATCCGCTTCAGGTTCGATAGCGATTAACTCAGCGAAGCGTTTTAAGGTGTCTTTACGACTTTGTGGCATTTTCAGAAAGCTTAAGTCAGCGCTCGCGATCTCTTGCGGTGTTGGAAAGTGGCTAATTTGCTCACCTTGCAGTGTTGATACTAACAAATTTAGTTGGTTTATCGCCGCTTTAATCGAGACTTGTTGCCCCAATATTGCACGCACGCCAGCCTCCCATGCGCTCCATACTCCCGGCATTCGAATCCCAGGGCGAATCACCACACCAGCCTGTATCGCTTCTAAATGCTGCTCAACAATTTCAATATCCACATCAAGGTCAAATATCCTTCTCACTTGTACAACAAGCTTCTTCAGTTGTGAAACATCCTCAAGCTCAAACTCCAGTAAGACTTTGTTTGGCTTGGTTCCAAATACAACTTTAAACCACGCTTGAGTATCATCAATCGAGACATATCTTTGGTAACTGTTGTCATCGATGATCTCTAA
>Ga0193961_1000450_pt1 | contig 15916 bp, 14 predicted proteins | sample FB_4_MG_FD_140371 | JGI IMG/M metagenome (GOLD analysis project Ga0193961, IMG submission 140371) | Microbial mat bacterial communities from the Broadkill River, Lewes, Delaware, United States - FB_4_MG | ecosystem: Environmental > Aquatic > Freshwater > River > Microbial mats | place: USA...
ATGCCGAACCACTTTATCTAAGCTGCCCTTATTCAGGCTATGCAGAATTACTCTCTCTTCTCGCGTTAAGCTTAGGATTAGATGAAGACGCTAGCGAAATTCAGATCCTCGCTTACTTGCGTAAAAGTGATACAGCTTACTTAATCGCGATCGATAATGCTCATCGCCTTGTTAAGCCGATGGTCGGTGGCTTGAATGACCTGATGCGGATAACCAACCTATTGCGTCGTTCAAAGAAAAACCATCGTATCGTCTTCTCGATTGTAAAATCGAGCTGGCGCTTTGTCGACCGTGCTCGTGGTGAGCGATTGCTGTTTGATTTGGTGTGTTTCTTACCCCGTTGGAATGAAAAACAAATTGGTCAACTACTTGATAGCCGTATCAACAAGCAATTGGAAAAGCCGCTCTCCTTTGAGGGATTGATCGTGCCTAAGCAGTGGGACCAAGATGAAATGAGCGAAGAAGAACGCGCCAAACAAGGCTTCTATCGTATTTTATGGCATTACTCAGACGGCAATCCAACCGTCGCATTACGTTTTTTCCGGTTATCAATTAATCGCAATAAAGAGACTGACCAAGCGGTGGTTCGATTGTTCCATGTACCTGAATCTCAAGAATTAGAAAATATGCCCAAGCCGATGCTGGCAGTGATGCGTTCTATCATACAACTTGAAATTGCCTCGCCCGAGATCTTGTCCGATTGTACTCAATTGAGTCTTGCTGAAATAACCGGCATTTTGCGTTATTTCCAAAGTCGGGGGTACATTGAGTGGAGTGAAGACCAAGCACGTATATCAGATCACTGGTTCCGACACATAACTAACGTTCTTGACCGTCAACATCTTTTGGTGAAGTAGTATGAAAAGAATTCTAGCTCTACTGTTTATCAGTTTATTTGCCATCCCTTGTATGGCGACTGAAGAGATCGCCAATGTAGAGAACATCTCTAAAATTGCCAGCCTTATTCGTTGGAGTGGCGTTTTCTTCTCAATGTTTGTCGTAGCAGCGACGTGGTTGCTACTCAAATTCATGAACTCCATGGTAGAAAGTTTTGGTAGCCAATTCGTGCAATACCGAATGTTGTTACAAAAGCTGCAATCATTTACTCAATTCTTCATCTACATGACTACAGGTATTGTCGTGTTCATGATGAGCTTTCGGATTAACGACCAAATTCTGGCATTAATAGGTGGTACGTTAGCAGTTTCGGTCGGTTTTGCATTGAAAGACCTTGCTGCGTCCTTTATCGCTGGTATCACGGTGATGGTCGACCGTCCGTTCCAAGTAGGTGACCGCGTCACATTTGAGGGGAATTATGGAGATATCATTGCGATAGGTTTGCGCTCAGTACGTATGCGAACATTGAATGATGACATTATCACTATCCCAAACAACAAGTTCTTGAACGAAGTCGTGGTCAGCGGTAATTATGGCGCTCTTGATATGCAAGTGGTGATCCCATTCTATGTCAGCATGGATGAGGATATCACCCTCGCCCGTGATCTAATTCAGGAAGCCGCTTCTTCAAGCCGATATATTCATTTACCAAAGCCGGTAACAGTACTCGTTAAACAAACCATGGCTGACAACTACTTAGCCATTCAGTTAACTTGTAAAGCTTACGTCGTCGACACCGCTTATGAGAAGTTGTTTGAAACTGATATTACTTTGCGAGTAATGAAAGAGTTTCGTAAGCACAGCATTAAGCCGCCTAAAATTGCGGTTAACGCTGGATAAATAAAAACCGCCTTGAAAGGCGGTTTTTTATTCATATAAACAACTACTTTAAGCTTTAGTGGACACCAGTAAATGAGCTTCAGCTTTTTTCGGTAACCTAATAGTAAAACGGCTACCTTCACCCCACTCTGATTGCACCGTAAGCTCACCGCCTGTTTGACTTAAAATACTCTGCGAAACCGAAAGCCCTAGCCCCGTCCCTTCGCGCTTAGTGGTATAAAATGGTGAAAAGATCCGCTTGATGTTCTCCGGTCTAATCCCTGTCCCTTGATCTGCAATGTGAATTAACGCACCCATCTCTTCGCCATTCTCCAACCAGTCTTCACTGGTAATACTCAATCGTCCTTTACCTTGCATGGCGTGAATGCCATTCATTTGTAGGTTTACTAAAATTTGTAATAACTGGTGACGGTTGATCTCTACCGAGCTATGCGCTCGTAAATCGGTGACAAATTCAATATCGCGCTTTTTGCTACCCGTTTTTACCAAGGTGACACTTTCTTCTACGATAGGGTTAACGTGTTGCCAGGTGATTTCATCTTGTACACCTCCATGGCGGCTATATTGCAGCAAACTACGAGTAATATTACGAATTCGATCGATTTGAGTATGAATGGCATCCAATTCTTCTTGTACACGACTCGAATCTTCACCTAATTCAAATTGAATCAACTCGACATTACCTAAGATAACTGCACTTGGGTTATTGATCTCATGAGCAATACCAGCGGTTAACTCACCTAGTGCCGCCAGTTTTTCATGAACAACTAACTTATCTCGCGTCTGATTAAGTAACTGGATATGCAGCTCAAGCTCGGCAGTTTTTTCTTCCAAACTTGCAGTACGTTGCTGAACCTTACCCTCTAACTCAACCGCAGCGTATTTCAACTCGTTTTTACGCTGTCTTAGTAGATCCAACATATTGTCGAACTGTTTCGCCAATTGAGCCAATTCATGTTCATCGTCCAAACCTAAATGCCCAATCCGCGTCTCTTTGCCAAGCTGAATCATTTTGACAACACGGTGAATATGTTCAATCGGATTAAACAGATCACGTGAACCACGGTAGACCATCACGCCTGAAATGATCAGCAGCAGAATCGTGGTTAAACTAATTTCAGCAATATTGGTGACATACGCTTTAAAGAAAGGCCACATCAAATACCCAGTATAAAGCATACCAATGACTTGATCGTTATTATCCAAAATTGGCTGATATGCGCTGATGTACCACGCATCATAAACAAAAGCGCGGTCAACCCATTGAGTGCCGTTCTCTAATACTACTGTACGTACTTCATCCGAAACCCGAGTCCCAATTGCGCGACCTACATGCTCAGTACTATTTAAAGGCACGTTTGTACTCACACGTAAATCACCAAGGAACAGCGTTAATGTCCCCATTGGGCGCAAATAATCTTGTTCACTTGGGTAGATCAGGTCACGAATCTGATCAACTAAAATCGTACTATTATTGAGCAGCAACCCACCATCCAAATAACCAACGAGAACGCCTTGGTTGTTATGAACAGGGATCACGGTCCGGCTGACTAGCCCACGATTCTCAACCGTTTGGGATTCTAACATCGCGACTTCAGCTCGCCTTGCGAGATCTTGATCGAGCGCCGCTAACTCATCATGAGACAGTAAATCAAAGAAGGATTCACGTTGAGTTAGCTTCGGATAATCAAATTTTTCCTCAATATCATCAATTTGATGTAAGCATAAAAAATCCAAGTTGTAGCGCTGTCTTTGCTTAGAGACCCATTTTTGTAATGCCACATCATCAAGCCCACTTTCTAAGCGAACACGAAAATCATAAGACTCGGCGAAGGCTTCTACATAGTTTGCTTGTTTTTGCTGAATCAGCTCAATACTGTTGTTGGCAACTTCTAACCGCTCCGAGACATCGATGAGAGTACTCTGCCATGTGTAGTGAATCGACCAATAGATGGTGATCCCAATCAACGCCATCAGCGTTAATATAATAGGCGCAGAAGTTAAGATCATTAAGCGATAGCGCACCATGGTTTTAAACCGATAGCGCCATTTAGCAATGAAACCACTATGGTTTATATGACCATTACTCGGCATAATCAGAACCCTCAGATTCCCACTCTTTATATTTACGTTCTAGAGTTTTACGTGCGACGCCTAAATCGCGAGAAGCCGCCGACTTATTGCCATCGTAAAAATCAACAAGCTGTTGAATGTGTGATTTTTCCACTTCTTTTAGTGTCCAGGAGTTGGGATAACCTTTACCTGAATGACGTACTGGCTCAGCAACATCGATCAATTGCGATCCTGTTGTTACTGTCATCGAAATATGCTTTTGCACTTGGTTGATATTGAGTTCACGCCAATAGTGTGCTGGTGGTTTACCTAACAGAATACAGCGCTCTATCAAGTTTTTTAGTTCGCGAATATTCCCAGGCCAGTCGTAATTATTCATCGCTTCGATATCTTCGTGCGCCCAGTTAGGATCATTAACGCCAAGCTCAGCTGAAAGCATCTTGGTAAAAAATGGCACCAATTCATTGAGATCTTTTTTTCTCTCACGCAATGGGGCAACATCAATTTTAAGCACGTTTAATCGATAAAACAGGTCTTCACGGAAATTACCTTTACTGACTTCTTCTTGCAAGTTTCGGTTGGTCGCCGCCACCACACGAACATCAACTGTAATTTCTTTTTCGCTACCGACAGGACGAATTGCTCGCTGCTCAAGAACTCGTAATAAAGAAGATTGCATTGCCAATGGCATTTCGCCAATTTCATCTAAAAATAGCGTACCACTATTTGCCACACGGAAAAGTCCTTCTCTGCCTTTTTTGGCGCCAGTAAAGGCACCGGAAGTATGACCAAACAATTCACTTTCAAGTAATTCAGGCGCGATTGCTCCGCAATTGACAGGGACAAACGGTCCGTTGCGACCACTCGCTTCATGCACACCTCGAGCCACCAGCTCTTTTCCTGTGCCTGACTCACCTTCAATCAAGACAGAGGCGCGTGAAGGTGCAAACTGGCTGATCAACTGGCGTAGCTGTTTGGTTTTTTCTGAACTACCAGCGATTTCACTGACGATATGTCGCTTTACGTCTCGACAAAGTGCGTATTGCAAACGTTCGTTAAGTCGCTTATCCATACAACGCTGCACCGATTGCAACATTTGGCTGAGATTGAATGGCTTGAGAATAAAATCAGTCGCACCTAACTTTAACGCAGAAATTGCCGTCTCAAGATCAGCATACCCTGTCATAAAAATTACTTCGGCACGACGTTCATCATCGTCAAACGCTTCTTCCCACTCAATACCAGAGCGCCCAGGCAAGTTAATGTCTAAAATTATAAGGTCATAGTGGTTAGCGACGCGCAGTATTTCTGCTTGTTCAATACTACCGGCGGTATCCACTTTCGAGAACCATTTGCTGAGCGCTTTTTGCAGTATGGCTTGCATGCCTACTTCATCGTCAACCACAAGGACGGAGAATGCTTGATATTGGAGTGATTTACTTGCGTCTAAAGATGTAGACATATCTCAATCTCGATGTTTTTTACAATTAATGGGTCAGAGTGTACCAAGGTTTTGTTACTTGGATCGAGCAATAGTGAGACAATTTGTCGCAGAGCCCCTTTTTGTCCACAATTTCAAACAGAATTGCTTGATAATTAAACGAAAAAGTTGGCATTTAGATTGCTAATGGCAACATACCATTTTTGGTTCATGCCATTCCCTACTAGGTTTTGAACTAGAAAGCCATTTAGGCCCAAACTATGGAAAACATAACAATGAAAGCAACAATTTCAATAAAAGCAACTGTTAGTTACACTCTCGCAACGGCATCAATCGCTTTATTTAGCTACTCTGCACACGCTGAAGATCAATCTCATGTAAGATTGGCAACCACGACTAGTACGTACCATTCAGGCTTACTTGATTACCTTTTACCTGAGTTTGAAAAAGACACGGGCTACAAGGTCGATGTGATTGCGGCAGGTACAGGCAAGTCACTTAAAATGGGTGAAAACGGCGATGTTGATTTGGTGATGACACATGCGCCAAAAGCTGAAGCGAATTTTGTTGAGAAAGGCTACGGCGTTCTTCCACGTAAACTAATGTATAACGATTTTGTACTGGTTGGCCCACAAGCGGATCCTGCAAAAATCGCACAACAAAAAGAAGTAGCTGAAGCGTTTAAACAAATCGCATCAGCGAACGCTACCTTTATTTCTCGTGGTGATGATTCTGGTACACACAAGAAAGAACTGGGTATTTGGGCGCAAACTAAAATGGAACCTAATTTCACAGGTTACCGCTCTGTCGGTCAAGGCATGGGACCTACGTTAAACATGGCGTCTGAAATGCAAGGCTACACAATGACAGACCGCGGTACTTGGTTAGCTTATAATAATAAATTAGATCTTAAGATTTTAGTTCAAGGCGATAAAAACTTGTTTAACCCTTACCAAGTTATCTTGGTCAACCCTGAGCGTTACCCAACAATCAACTACAATGGTGCGAAAGTATTCAGCGATTGGCTCGTTAACGCACGCGGACAAGAGTTAATCAACAGCTTCAAACTTAACGGCAAGCAACTATTCGTTGCTAATGCGAACGAGAAATAACCACCTATGAGCCTCTGGCAGACAACATTAGAAGCGTTAGCCTTATTGGTCGCCTTTGACCCCGATTTAATTGCTATTGTTGGGGTATCCTTCAGCGTTTCTTTAACTGCGATATCCTTGGTGTTGCTGCCAGCGATCTTGTTTTCGTTCATACTTGCCTATACAGATTTTCGGGGCAAGTGGGTGTTCCTATCTTTAGTGAACACATTGCAAGCCGTACCAACGGTGGTTATCGGCTTGCTGCTTTATATGCTGCTATCAAGAGCGGGTCCTTTGGGTGATTGGCAAATGCTGTTTACCCAAAAAGCGATGGTACTCGGACAAATATTGATTTGTTTCCCAGTGCTTGTCGCGATGATGCATGGCGCCCTTCAATCAAGTGACCGCCGCGCTGTTGAGACCGCGATTACACTCGGCGCTTCAGTACCACGTTTAGCAGCGACTATGATATGGGAAACCCGTTTTCCCCTTCTCGCAGCGACTATTACCGCTTTTTCAAGAATAGTCACGGAAGTAGGCTGTTCTATGATGGTTGGTGGCAACATTATGGGAATGACCCGTAATATCCCAACCGCCATTTCGATGGAGAGTCATAAAGGCGCGTTTGCGCAAGGTGTTGCACTTGGTATTGTATTACTCTCGTTAGCACTGCTACTCAATTTTTTACTAAGTAGTATGCGTGGCCGAGGCTATTTGAGAACTTAAGGGCAAATTGTGACTATAAAATTAACTGCTCAGCAAGTATCAATGAGGTTCAAAGAGAGGGTGTTGTTTCACATCCCTGAACTCTCTATCGGTCCGAATGACGCAATTTACCTGAGAGGCGATAACGGTGTAGGTAAAACTACCCTGCTAAAGATTATTTCAGGCTTACTAAAACCGACGACAGGTCGAGTCATTGCACCCAATGACAACATGATACAACGTTTACTTCCGCGTAGTGGACGTCGTAATGTGGTTTATCTCCACCAGTCTCCTTACCTTTTTGACGGCACTGTCTATCAAAACGTAGCGTATGGTATTCGCTACAGTAAAATGTCAGCACAAGATAAACGAGCAAAAGTGATCAACGCATTGCGTCGCGTTGGCTTAGAAACATTAGCTGACGAACATATTTCGGTGTTATCGGGTGGTGAGAAACAACGCGTCGCAATGGCAAGAGCGTGGATTCTAACGCCTTCGATTTTACTGATGGATGAGCCAAGCGCATCACTTGACCAAGAATCAATTGATAGATTGGTCATGCTCGCCAAAGACCTGCTGAAAAAAGGCTCAAGCATTGTGGTGACTAGCCACCAGAAAAATGCTTTAACCGAATTATGTCGTAAACAATGGTGGATAAAAGAGTCAACTCTGATAGAGTCACCATTGTTACAAATCATTAATGATAAAGAGCAAGAGAGCACCTATGCTAAATCCAACGCAAACTAGTTGGGTCATATTGGCTGGCGGACAAGCCAGCCGCATGGGCGGCAAAGACAAAGGTCTTATCGAACTAAATAATAAGCCGCTAATTCAGCACGTTATTGAACGCTTGTCGCCACAAACCCCACAAATTTTAATCAATGCTAATCGCAATCAGTCTGAATACGCTCAGTTTGGAACCGTATTTAGTGACCATTTCGCTGATTACCCTGGTCCTATGGGGGGCATTCATGCTGGCTTGGTTCATGCTGAAACAGATTGGGTTGGTTTTGTCCCATGCGATAGCCCATTTATTAGCTCAGATCTGGTTGAACGTTTTTGCTCAAAGGTGACGCAAGACAGCGACATATTAGTTGCTCACGATGGCGCCTATCAACAACCCGTATTCACTCTATATCACAAACGTGTATTACCAAAACTGACCGCTTTCTTGGAGCGTGGTGACCGCAAAATCATTCTACTATACGATGAATGCAATACGTCTTATGTTGATTTCAGCGATGAACCAAACTGCTTTGTAAACCTGAACACTCCGCAAGAGTTAGCACAATTTGGAACCTTAGAATCATGACATCACGCCACCTAGTCCCTATTCTTGGCTTTGCTGCATACTCAGGCACAGGTAAAACCACCCTGATCGAAGCCTTGTTGCCAAAACTTACTCAAGCTGGCTTACGCATTGGCATGCTAAAGCATGCACATCATAACTTTGATGTTGATATGCCAGGTAAAGACAGTTACCGCCTACGTAAAGCTGGTGCGAGCCAAATGCTGATCTCATCTCGCAATCGTTACGCGTTAATGACAGAAACGCCAGAAGAAGAATCAGAATTTCACTATTTGCTGACGCGCTTTGACCAGCAACAACTTGATGTCATCTTGGTTGAAGGCTGTAAAAACATTGCCTTCCCAAAAATTGAATTGCACCGCGAAGAAGTCGGTAAACCATGGCTTTACCCAAATGATGACAACATTATTGCTATCGCAGCAGATAGCAAAGTGGATGATACTCAACTACCACAGCTCGATATCAATGATTTAGACACTATCAAACAGTTTGTTTTGGACTTCGTTGCACGTAAAGGCGAAACGAGCAAAGAGAGCACTGGCTCTTCATGTTGCGATATTCTCTCCCCTGCGTTTTTATCTGTGGTTCAAGGGCAAGAGAAGATCTTATCGCTGGTGAATACCGTAAGCGAAACTGAAACTTGCCCTATGCAGCAAAGCTATTCTCGCGTTCTCGCCCAAGACATTATTTCGCCAGTGAATGTACCTCAGTACACTAACTCAGCGATGGATGGCTTTGCGATTCGTGGTGATGATTTAGAGTGTGAATACTACCAAGTAGTTGCTGAGGTTTTAGCTGGTCACGCCTATGATCACCAAGTTCTGAAAGGGCAAGCGGTTAAAATTATGACGGGCGCCCCTATGCCACTTGGCGCCGATACCGTGGTAATGCGTGAGCAAGCAACCGAAAATGGTGACAAGGTCACATTCAATGATGCCAGTATCAAAGTAGGACAAAATGTGCGCCAGGCTGGTGAAGACCTCGCCATCGGCAGTGATGTATTTACGCAAGGTTGCCGTATTGAATCGGCTGAAATGGGTATGCTTGCCTCGCTCGGTTTTGCCGACGCCCCTGTCTACCGAAAATTAAAAGTTGCCCTATTCTCTACTGGTGATGAAGTTCAAGCGCCGGGCAGTGAACAAAAACCCAATACTATCTATGACTCGAATCGCTTTGCGATTATGGGGCTGCTCGAAAAATTAGGCTGCGAGATTATCGACTTCGGTATCTTGGAAGATAACGAACAAGTGATGATTAATGCCATTGAGCAAGCCAGTCAACAAGCCGATGTCGTGATCACCTCTGGCGGCGTCTCTGTCGGTGATGCTGACTACGTTAAGCTAGCGTTAGATAAACTAGGCAGCATTGATTTTTGGCGAATCAACATGCGCCCTGGTCGTCCACTCGCGTTCGGTCAAATTAATAGCAAGCCATTCTTTGGTTTACCAGGTAACCCTGTTGCTGTAATGGTGTCGTTCATTAACTTTGTCGAGCCAGCTCTGCGTAAGATGCAAGGTGAAGCAAACTGGCAACCACTCAAAGTCAATGCCATTGCAACAGAGAATTTACGTTCTCGCCAAGGTCGTACCGAGTTTAGCCGTGGTGTCTATCAGCTTGATAGCGCAGGCAGGCTCACTGTGCGTACCACAGGTAAGCAAGGCTCTGGCATTCTGCGCTCAATGAGTGAAGCCAACTGTTTGATTGAAATCTCCCCTGCTGTTGACACAGTTAAAGTTGGAGAATGCGTGACAATCATCCCACTTCAAGGCAGAATCTAACCCATTCGAGGTCAGCTTAATCGCTGACCTTTACAATTAAGACTAAGTAAGCAAATAAAGCACTATGGCTCGTACAATTCTTTATACCTACAAAGACGTTGATAAAACGTTGACGTTTTCTTACCAACAGCATCGCAATATTCATGAAGCGGTTGCCGAAGCTGAAGGTATCGATATTTCTGCATTCCTTAAAATGGAACAGCAAATCGAATTAATTTCAGATACTAAAGCGGTACGCAACTATCGCGACAACCACTTCAGAAAGCTCGGTTTCACTAAACTGACGCTACAGCAAAAAGAAAATCGTGGTGTCGGTAAGAAATAATCATTGCTTGATTTAGCTTGATGCAAAAAAGGCTTCCATTGGAAGCCTTTTTTAATACCGAGTAAACAAGTTAGTAATCTAAGCCGTTGAGCATAAAAATTACTTAATATTCAAAAATGCCGCGCCACGAACACCGCCAGAATCGCCATGTTTTGCTTTAACAATTTTAGGGCATTTCGCCACAGATAGAAGATGCTTGGGAATACGTTTTGGCATCTCATCATAAATCATTTCGAAGTTCGAGAGACCGCCACCGAGAACCACAACATGCGGGTCATTCGCGGTAAACAAGTTCGCTAAACAAATGGCGAGCAACTCCATAAAACGCTCTACATGCTCAACGGCTTTCGGCTCACCCTCTGCCTGCGCATTAATGATATCAATTGCTTTTTTCTCTTCACCATAATAGTGAGTGTAAAGCAGCTCAAAGCCTCGGCCTGAAAGGTAATTATCTATACAACCTTTCTTATCACAACCACAGCTTAATAACGGAGCATTCTCACCAAGATGGAACCAAGCATCAATCGGCAAACGCATATGACCCATTTCACCAGCAACGTGATTGCGACCTGAGAACACTTTACCTTCATAGATAAGACCGCCACCAAAACCAGTGCCCAGTATTAGCCCCATAACGGATGGCGAATCTTTCAACTCTTCATCCCACGCTTCTGATAATGCGAAACAGTTAGCATCGTTATCAATTTTTACGCTGCGACCAATCTTAGCTTCCAAATCCTTACGCAGCGGTAGACCTTTCGCCGCTGGGATATTAACCGTTAAGATAGTACCGTCGTCTGCGTCTTCCATCCCTGGTAGACCTAAGCCAATTTTGCCTTCACACTTGAACTCTTGGTCATATTTGCTCACCAAGCCTGCAATCGCTTCAAGTAACTGTTGATAATCGCTTGTAGGGGTTGGTACGCGTTCTGTCGCAATTCGCTCTAATTTCTCGTTAAATGCACCAAACTCAATTTTAGTGCCGCCAACGTCAAAGCCGTAGTACATCTTATTCTCTCCCAGAATGAAATTCATAAAAACTAAACAATAATTGCATCATTATCCATAACGTATCAGCTATGTTCCGTGACCCACGACTGTTTACATCCACTATTTACAACTGATTGCCCATTAATATCAATGATCTGAATGAGTATTTTCGATCAAAAAGCGTTTTAATTCTGGTCGAGTCAAGTCTGGCTTTAAACGAGTCTTACTTAACAGGTAGGTTTCACGAAATACTCTAAACCACCCATCCAATACGTTGCTTGCTTCGATCTCACCCAATTGCTGCAGTACCAGAACCGCGACCTCAGCTGTTGAAAGATGCTGTTCGTTTTCTGATTTTCTCATAATGTATTGCGAAATTGTTTGTGGTTGAATCGAGAGTATCGGCAGTCCATCAAGATATGGTGACTTACGAAAGATGCGCCGAGCCTCACGCCAACTGCCATCTAACAGTACGATCAATGGCTTTTTCTGGTTGTTAAAGCACTCAATAGGTTGCGATAACACACGTGTTTGATCATCAGCATATTCAGCAGGAAAGACCAGTATTGGCTGGTATTCTGGATGCTTAAGTAATGCGAGCATTTCTGGATCAGGTTCTGTTCGGCTCCATTGAAAGACATATCCTTCTTTGATCGTGTCGAGGATTAGCCGTCCCGTGTTGCTTGGTTTGAATACTTCATTTTCAGACATGATCAGCATGACTGCAACATCACTGTCGACATCTGGCTGATGAGCACAAACGCAGTATTGGGTTGCAACTTGGCAGTACGGACAACGCTCTACTTTACTACCGCGAGCATTAAAAACTCGAGTAGATAACGAGAGACGTTGTTGATATAAATGATGAAAGGCGTGGATTCTCATGCTGATTCAATGATAATGGTTTGAAGGCGACAAATTCTACTCACCTTCTGCGCCGATGCAAGATGTATAGTGCAAACTCAAACAGCAAGGATACTCAATGCAAAACCCTGATATGATCCGATTGAGCTTTTTTCTATCAGTACTTATTCTGTGCGGTATTTGGGAATGGCTAACGCCACGTAAAGCCTTAACACAAAATAAATTGCAGCGTTGGCTCAATAATATTGGCTTAGTTGGCTTTAATTCGCTGTGCTTAAACCTAATGATGCCTTTCTTGGCTATTGAAGCGGCTATCTGGGCAGAACAACAGGGTTATGGTGTATTTAATTGGCTTACCCTACCATCATTGGTAGAAATCATTGTTGCAGTCTTATTGCTCGATTTAGCCATCTACGCGCAACACTTGGTCTTTCATCGTATACCGTGGTTGTGGCGCTTACACCGCATGCATCATGCCGACCAAGATATTGATGTGACAACAGGTGCGCGTTTTCATCCTATCGAAATCATTTTATCAATGTGGATAAAAATCGCGGTTGTGGTTAGCTTGGGTATTTCACCCATCGCAGTATTGGTGTTTGAGATTGTGTTAAATGCCAGTGCAATGTTCAACCATAGTAATGCCAAACTGCCATTAAAACTCGATGCGGTTTTACGTAAAAGTATCGTCACGCCTGATATGCATCGTGTGCACCATTCGATAATTACTAAAGAAACGCACTCTAATTTTGGCTTCTTTCTCTCGATTTGGGACCGCGGGTTTGGTACTTATTGTGCCCAACCACAACTGGGGCACGATAAGGTAGAAATTGGCATCCCTTTATTTAGAAAACCACGCGAGCAATGGCTAGATAAAATGCTCTCTCAGCCTTTTAGGCAAAAGTAAAATCTTATATCGTTACTCAGTACCAACATTGTGGCTTGATGATTAATCAACTTAGAGCACCAAGCCACCATCGACTTTCAGTACCTGTCCGGTGATAAAACTCGATTTGTCACTGGCGAGAAACTCAACCCCATTCGCAATGTCGTCTGGCGTTCCCATTCGACCCAACGGTGTTTTTTGTTTCATCATACTGAGTACTTTTTCCGGAAGATCTGCCGTCATTGGTGTTTCAACAAAACCCGGAGCCACACAGTTAGCCCTTACTTGTGCGCCTTTTCGAGCAAACTCTTTCGCCCAACCTTTAGTCATGGCAATCACACCACCTTTTGTTGCGGCGTAGTTGGTTTGTCCAATATTACCATCGGTACCAACAACGGAAGACATAGTAACAATTGAGCCGTAGTTGTTTGCCATCATAATTGGCGCAACCGCCTGAGTGAGGTTAAACACCCCTTTCAGGTTCACATCAATAACCATGTCCCAATCTTGCTCGGTCATTTTTTCAATCAACGCATCACGGGTGATGCCAGCGTTATTGACTAACACATCGATCTTGCCAAAGTCTGCTTCAATTTGTTGTACCAAAGCATCGATTGCAGAGCGATCACAGATGTTAACCACGACAGGTTTAACATTGTTATTGTCCATAAACGCTTTCGATAAAACCTCACCATTCATATCCAAGGCATAAACCATGGTCGCACCATTTTGAGCAAACCTTTCAACGATCGTGCGACCTATTCCTTGAGCTGCGCCTGTCACGACGCAGATTTTGTTGTTAAACATGTCTGTTTCCTTGTTGGGCTATACAAATTAAACGAACTCAACGCTATAGTTGCGCTTAAATGACATTGAGTACAAAGTGAGGCTTGAATATCGCTTCATCCATCACTTTTAGAGGGGGTGTAATTAACGGAGTAAACGCCATTTGGTTGAGGATATCTCGTTCTAAGTCGATACCCGGCGCAATCTCAATCAATTCAAAACCATTATGTGACAATTCAAACACCGCGCGTTCGGTGATGTATAAAACCGGCTTATCTGTTTGTAGCGCTTGCGCGGCGCTAAATGTAATCTGCTCAACGTTTTCAACAAACTTTACTTGGCTGCCTTCTTGGACAATCTGCAATTGCTGATGGTCCACTTCAACTTGTAAACCTTGCGCGGTAAAGGTGCCACAGAAATAGACCCGTTTCGCATTTTGGGTAATATTGATAAAACCGCCGCAGCCCGCAATTTTGCTACCAAAGCGTGAGACATTGATGTCACCACGTTGGTCGCACTGAGCCAAACCAAGAAATGCTTGGTCAACACCGCCACCATCATAGAAGTCGAACATCTGATCTTGGCTAATAATAGCTTGCGGTAAACGAGATGCGCCAAAATCTAACCCACTTTGAGGCTCTCCCCCGACAGCCCCCGGCTCGACAGTTAACGTAAAGTGCTCCAACACCGAGGCCTGCTGAGCAACACGTGCTATATACTCGGGGGCACCAATTCCCAAGTTAAGTATTGAACCGGAGATGAGTTCCATCGCAGCACGACGAGCAATTATGGTTTTAGCATCAAGCGGAAGTGGCTCTTTTTGCGAACCAATGGTGACAGGGTCACCAAGACAACCCGCCCGACCCACAAATTCTGGGTTCATCATAGTCGCGAATGTCTGCATATGCTCTTGCGGGTCATCACACACCACCACAGCGTCAACAAAGATTCCGGGAATTTTAACTGCGTGCGGATCTAAGCTTCCAGCGGCAACGACACGTTTCACCTGAACAATCACTTTACCGCCATTGTTTTTTGCTGCTTGCGCTGCGGCTAAGCTTTCAACGATTAGGCACTCATCTTCCATGGTGATATTGCCATTTTCATCCGCTGTCGTACCACGCAGTATTGATACCGTGACAGGTAGTCGGTGGTAAAACAGATGCTCCTCACCCGCCAGTTGCACCACTTCAACCCAATCATTTTTGGTTATTGAATTGATTTTCCCACCTTCAATTCTTGGGTCAACAAAGGTCCCTAATCCTACTTTGCTTAACGTCCCAGGCTTACCTGCAGCGGTATCGCGCAGCAAATGAGAAATGATGCCTTGGGGTAAGTTGTAGCCTTCTATCAAGTTATCAACCGCCAGCTGCTGCAACTTTGGCACCAATCCCCAGTGACCACCTATCGCTCGGGCAACTAATCCTAGCTGTGCGAGATGATTAATCGCTCTTGCTTGTCCATCACCTTGCCCTGCGGCAAAAAGCAATGTCAGATCTCTAGGTGACTTTGTTTGGCTAAAACGCTCACCAATAGCACGCTCGATAGCTTCAGGCACCACGCTGCCAATGAAACCACCAAGCAAGACCGCATCGCCATCTTCAATCCAGTCTGCCGCTTGCTCTGGGGTTAATTTCGTTACCACACTCCACCGTCCTTAGTGATGATTGCTCCTATACCACTATAGTAGGCGGTGAAGCTACGCTTGTTAATTGCACAAACAGAGATTATGAATTGCAGATATGAAATTATGCAGAGAGCGATTTGACTCGTTCAAACAAATACTGTTTAAAGCGGGTACAACGCTCTGGCATTGGTGCTCGAGGTCGGTAATAGAGGTCAATATCGAAACTTGCACACTGATAAGTGAGTAGGATATGCAGTAATTCGCCACTGTGCATTTTTTGATTAACCAGTGAATGCGGTAAATA
>Ga0193961_1000451_pt1 | contig 15908 bp, 10 predicted proteins | sample FB_4_MG_FD_140371 | JGI IMG/M metagenome (GOLD analysis project Ga0193961, IMG submission 140371) | Microbial mat bacterial communities from the Broadkill River, Lewes, Delaware, United States - FB_4_MG | ecosystem: Environmental > Aquatic > Freshwater > River > Microbial mats | place: USA...
CCGTTAACTGATCTTTATCCATCTTAGTTGGTGGGGCTACCCATAGACGAGTATCTAGCTGACCGCCGTATTGCTCAAGCAGTTTACCTGCCGCACGGAAGTGACCAATATTGGTCATACAAGAACCGATAAAGACTTCATCGATTTGTGTACCTTGAACTTCAGAAAGTAGGCGAGCATCATCAGGATCGTTTGGTGCACATAGAATTGGCTCGTGGATATCCGCAAGATCAATCTCAATCACGTGCGCGTATTCTGCATCCGCATCCGCCGCCATCAACTCAGGATTCGCCAACCACTCTTCCATCGCGATAATACGACGTTCAATCGTACGACGATCGCCGTAACCTTCTGAAATCATCCACTTAAGCATGGTGATATTCGAGTTTAGGTACTCTTCGATCGACTCTTGCGATAGCTTAACGGTACAGCCAGCCGCAGAGCGTTCTGCCGATGCATCTGAAAGTTCAAAGGCTTGCTCAACGCTTAGATGTTCAACACCTTCAATCTCAAGTACACGACCTGAGAATTCATTGATCTTACCTGCTTTTTCAACCGTCAGTAGACCTTGCTGAATGCCGTAGTAAGGGATGGCATGAACCAAGTCACGCAGAGTAATACCCGGCTGCATTTCGCCTTTGAAACGTACCAATATAGACTCTGGCATATCCAGCGGCATAACACCGGTTGCAGCGGCAAACGCCACTAAGCCAGAACCCGCAGGGAACGAAATACCAAGAGGGAAACGAGTATGCGAGTCACCACCTGTACCGACAGTATCAGGCAGAAGCATACGGTTTAGCCATGAGTGGATAACGCCATCACCCGGGCGAAGTGAAACACCTGCACGGTTCATAATGAAATCAGGCAGAGTATGGTGCGTGTTTACATCAACCGGTTTTGGATACGCTGAGGTGTGACAGAAAGACTGCATCACTAAATCAGCAGAGAAGCCCAAACATGCTAGGTCTTTTAGTTCGTCACGAGTCATAGGACCGGTGGTATCTTGCGAACCTACTGTGGTCATTTTTGGTTCACAGTACTGTCCCGCACGAACACCTTCTACACCACACGCTTTACCAACCATTTTCTGCGCGAGAGTGTAGCCTTTATCAGAAGCTGAAGGGTCAACAGGCTTAGCAAACAGATCAGTCTCTTCTAGACCTAAAGAAACACGAGCACGGCTTGTTAGTCCACGTCCAATGATCAGTGGAATACGACCACCAGCACGAACTTCATCAAGTAGAACTTTGCTCAGTTCAAAGCTTGAAATCTCAACACCGTCTTTACAAACCACGCCTTCATATGGGTAGACATCAATAACATCACCCATATTCATGTCTTGTACGTTCAGTTCAATCGGTAGAGCACCCGAGTCTTCCATTGTGTTATAGAAGATTGGCGCAATCTTACCACCTAAACAAATACCACCAGTGCGCTTATTTGGTACGTATGGGATATCATCACCCATAAACCACAGCACTGAGTTTGTCGCCGACTTACGTGAAGAACCCGTACCAACTACATCACCAACGTAAGCCAGCGGGATACCATCTTTTTGCAGTTCTTCGATTTGCTTGATTGGACCAACACTACCTGGCTCGTCTGGGGTAATACCATCACGCTCCATCTTAAGCATGGCTTTCGCATGAACTGGGATATCTGGACGTGACCAAGCATCTGGCGCTGGAGACAGGTCATCCGTATTGGTTTCACCGGTCACTTTAAACACTTTAACGGTGATTTTTTCCGCAACTTTCTCTTTAGAGGTGAACCACTCAGCATCTGCCCATGATTGGAGAACTTGTTTCGCATACTGATTACCTGCTTTTGCTTTCTCTTCTACGTCGTAGAAAGCATCAAACATTAGTAGCGTATGGGATAGCGCTTTAACAGAGATAGGAGCCAGCAACTCATCTTCTAAGAACTCAACCAGCGGTTCGATGTTGTAACCGCCCTGCATTGTTCCAAGTAATTGCGCCGCCTTCTCACGGCTAACTAGCGGAGAAACAACTTCACTCTTAGCAACTGCAGTCAAGAAACCCGCCTTAACATAAGCGGCTTCATCTACACCTGGTGGAATGCGGTTTTCTAATAGGTCAAGAATGAACGCTTCTTCACCTTGTGGTGGTGTCTTTAACAGATCAACAAGTCCAGCAACTTGTTCTGCATCTAAAGGCTTCGGAACAACTCCTTCAGCAGCACGCTCTTCGACGTGTTTACGGTAGGCTTCAAGCACGACTTTTTCCTCTCATTGCGGTCTCTCCCCGATTTATGTTTGTTATAAACATGAGGAGTAAACATCCTTGGAAACTTGGCTCTCCATTGCCATATTGTCATTCTTTTTTGACTGATAAACAGCGCCAGAGAGGCCAAACTGTGGGCGGCATAATAGCAAATTTAACGATAAATTAAAATCTCGTCATTTTGACCAACATAGCAACTTAAGACTAAAGTTCTACGATTAGTGTGCTAATTTCACCATTTACAAACGATTCTTTTGATAAAACCAGCTTTACAATCACTTATTTAAATGACGTACCGACAATTAAATACACCGAGTCGAAATTATTTTCTGTGCGCCCGTAAGCAAAGGTGATTGGTCCAATAGGAGAATCAATCCCAGCAAACACTGAACCCGCAGTATAAAGCGGAGCATCTGAAAGCCCGATATCAGGATCAGACCATACGCCACCGTACTCTATGGAAGCACCTAAGTAGAAGGGTGAAGTAAATAGCCCGAAATCATTATCAAACCAACGGTAACGGTAGACTAAACTACCAAACACTTTGTTTTTACCAATCAGGCTATTTCGCGGGATGCCGGATAACTGTAAGAATCCACCGATTTCTTGCGGATCGATAGGTAGAGTTGAGTTTTGGCTTTCAACTAACCCTGCTTCAATATTTGCGACCAAAGTATGGCGAGAAAAGCTGGTTGCTGCGGTAAAAATGCCACCAAGCTCATATGAAATATCGGTCTCACTGCCTGCGAAAATAGAAGATTCATCACCCTCTGTTTTATCTCGCGACACTAAATAGTTGAGATCGAGATAGATACCTCGAGTTGGAAGATCGTAGTTATCTAGGGTATCAATACGGTAGTTAGCAAAGATCCCATGGCGCTTGAAAGTAACATCTCCCAAAGAAGGCAGAGTTGAAAATAGACCGTCACCATTGGTGTAACGTAAGCCAACTTTAAACTCGCGCCATAATGTTTCTTGGTAACCTAATGTCCATTCGGCAACCCACTCATTATAACTGACAGGGAGAAAGTCCTTAGTTGCCTCAAGGCTTGTGTCCTCAAAACCAGACAGTGGCGCATTGCGCTTTTGTTTACTGTATTCAAGACCTACAGTGGTAAACAGCTTTTGGTTAAATAAAAACGGGCTGTAAAACTCTGCTTCAACCAGCTTATCAGTACCCACTTCAAGGTTAGTACGCAGCTCACCGCCATTTTGATTGATATCGGTAAAGTTGGTTGAGACACCAATAGAATATTGGCTATCGGTATTGAAGTCATCTTCTAGAAAGAAACGAAAATTCATGTAGTTTGGTCCCCATGATTTTTCATTCACGTCGACGACAAGTACATCTTCCCCATCTTGCTCGGCATAGCGGTAATTAATGAGTTCAAAACGATCTAATGCATAAAGATCTTGTATGCTTTGCTCAAGTTCTTTGGTCGTTAGAGCGCGCCCTGTTTCTAAATTTAGACGATTCTCTAATAAAGCGTCACTATAGTGAGTGTTGTTATTGATAACCACATCACTGATAACCGTCTCATCGCCATACTTTAGCTGCTTACGCGCTGCTTGTTTATCATCAACATAACGTTGGTAGTCAGCACTACTTAATGCCAGTGCTTGAAGGCGAGATTGCTGTTCCATAGTGATACGCACGCCTTCTAGATAAGCCTCCGGCATACGAGAAAATTCGGTGGTTTCCATGTCACCGACCTGTGGCTGCAACAGCAGATCTTTATCAGTCAGAGTATCTGCTTGAAGGTTGGTACTGCGGCGAACTAAGTAGTTCGATAGCTGATCAGCAATCGTTAGTAGATCGGTAAACTCTTCTTCTTGCTTATAGTCAGTGCTGATATCAACCGCAATCACCACATCAGCACCAAGTTCACGTGCAATATCAACTGGCATGTTGTTGGTCACACCACCATCAACCAGCAATCGTTCACCAATACGATAGGGAGGAAGTACCCCTGGCACCGACATACTGGCCATCATGGCATCAACCACGTAGCCATGGTCGATCACAACCGGCTCAAGTTCGATAATATCGGTGGCGACAGAACGGTAAGGAATGGCTAAATCGTCAAATGAAGCAAAAGCAGGCAAATTACCAGTAGTTTCACGCAAGATACGCAGCATCCCTTGCCCTTGAACGACACCACGCGTGCCCTTAATACCGCCTGAATCAATACCAATGTCGGTGGTTAACTGGTAACGGTCTTCGTACTCTTTGTCGCGTACTCGGCGCTGACTGCGATCAACACGGTCTCGGTAGCCATTGCCCCATTCAACACTAAAAATAAATGCTTCAATCTCATCAGCGCTCATGCCAGTGGCATACAAACCACCAACATAAGCCCCCATACTGGTTCCGGTAATATAATCAACCGGAACATGCATTTTTTCTAAAGCTTTCAACACGCCGATATGAGCGGCGCCTTTTGCCCCACCACCAGCCAACACCAGTGCTACTTTAGGTCGTTCAACCTCTGTCGACTGCTGTGCAGCAATTGCTGACGTCGAGATAAACGAAACTATCGTTAGTAACAGCCCAAGCTTTTTCACTGGTGACATTTCCTTGTTAGTTCATACCCATCGTTAGGGTTTATTTCTGTAACCTACCAGGTGAAGATTTTCTTTAACCAATCTGCAGGCTGGTTGCTGCACTCTTTTTGCAACTTACCATGTTCATCCCAAACTGGCAGCTTAAAATTATTATCACAATCAAGGACTAAATTGCCATTTGTCGTTTTGGCGAATCCGATCGTGGATATTTCTTTTGGCCACGGTAGCAACAACTTGGTTGGAATACGGTGTTGCAAGTATTCTGCATAAACACGCAACGCGCCGCTTGAGCCTGTAAGCTTGGTGGTTTTGTTGTCATCCCGCCCAAGCCAGATGGTGGTCACTTCTCTGCCGTCAATACCAACAAACCAACTGTCTTTAGTGTCGTTACTGGTACCGGTTTTACCCGCTAATGCAGCAAAAGCAAACTGACTATTGAGAAAACGACCGGTACCTTCAGCCACACCACGTTTCATCGCATAAGTAGTTAACCAAGCCGCACGCTGATCGACGGTTTGTTTAGCAACAGGCAAAGATTGGTAAAGTACATTACCTTGCATATCTACCACCGATCGTAGCGCTGAAAGCTTCGCTTGCTTGCCCGAATTGGTCAGCGTTTGATACATCTGAGCCACCTGGAAAGGCGTCAAACTAAATGAGCCAAGGAACATGGATGGTACTGGGCGGATCTCTTGTTTATCGACCCCAAGCTTGGCAAAAGTATCCATGACACTAGGAATACCCAATTGCATACCCAACTGCACTGTCGGTACATTGAGCGATTTCGCTAAGGCGAGATACAGAGGCACATCACCGCGAAATTTTCGGTCATAGTTACGTGGCGACCACACATTACCTTTTGATCCTTTGAGGCTGATTGGCTTGTCATTTAGAGTCGTCGCTAGGTTATAACGCTCTGGCAGTTGTAACGCCGTTAAATAAACAGCAGGTTTAGCGAGCGAACCAATCTGGCGGCTGGCATTAAGCGCTCGGTTAAAACCATCGTAACCAGTACGTTTGCCACCGACCATAGCGCGTATTTCTCCACTATGTCGGTCAACGGCAATCGCGGCGCCTTCCAGCTCTTTGCCCGCCACTTTAGCCAATTGAGGGATCTTCTTCTGGATCGCTTTTTCCAATTGATGCTGCGAGACCGGATCAAGCGAAGTAAACACTTTCAGACCTTTATCGGCTTCAAATGCACTCCCGACTTTCTCTTTTAGTTCAATATTAAGCTGCTGAAAATACGCAGGCTGACGGCTAGCAATACGCGGATTATCTTGAATATCTAAAGGTCGGCTCGCGGCTTGATCGAATTCACTCGCAGTTAAATAGCCTTGTTGCATCATCAAGCGCAGTACCAGATCACGACGGGTTTTAGCCCGTTCAGGATAGCGAACCGGATTGTAATAAGACGGACCTTTTACCATGCCGACTAATAACGCCAATTGATCAATTCTTAACTCTTGGATCGGTTGACCAAAATAAAGGCGCGCCGCCAAGCCAAAACCGTGTACCGCTTCACCACCACTTTGACCTAGATAGACCTCATTGAGATAAGCCTCTAAGATGCGATCTTTGTCGTAGCGGTAGTCGAGAATAATCGCAATATAAGCTTCGCGAATTTTACGCCACAAGGTGCGATCACTGGTTAAAAACAGGTTCTTAGCTAACTGCTGAGTTAGAGTACTGCCCCCTTGAACTGTTCGCCCAGCCTTAATATTGACCACCATCGCACGAGCTATCGCCAAGGGAGAGACACCATCATGCTTATAGAAATCTCTATCTTCGGTGACCAGCAATGCATCAACCATCACTTCAGGGAACTGCTCACGGCGTAGGAATAAACGCTGTTCATCGCGGTTTTTTTCTAACATACCGAGCATTTTCGGCTCAATTCTTAGATAACCAAGATCTCCCGTTTTCTCCAGCGATTGAATGCGGTTTAAACCTGAACGATCAAAATGCAGCATCACGTGACGGTCAGGCTCAGGACCATCGGTAAACTCAAACGGTCGACGGATCAATTCTATCTTGGTTGAAGAAGAAGAATACTCACCCGGATATTTAGGTTGGCTCACCTTGCGATAATTCAGTACATCCAACTCATTGCGCACTTCTTTAATGCTTATGTCATCACCAGGAGCAAGATTCAAAATGCGTGCATAGACGACGGTCGGCAATTCAAACAATTGCCCTTCAAATTTCTGCTTAACTAAGCTATCAAGGTAAATACCAATAAATAGCGTGACGGCAAGCCCTATAAGCCCCAGCTTCCATGTAATGCCCCACAGCGTTTTTAGCCATGACTTATTAGCTTTAACTGGCTTTTTCTTTCTTGGGCTTGGCTTACCGCGCTTTGCTGGCGTTTTAGCTGCGGGTTTGCGCGGCGTTTTCGTTGTTTTATTTGTCATGGTTACTGATTGAACTGTCTCTTGGTTTTGGTTGTTGCAATATGGTTGGCCGGATCATCAGGCCAAACGTGCTTAGGATAACGACCTTTCATCTCTTTTTTAACTTCTAGGTACGCTCCTGACCAAAAACTTGCAAGGTTACTGGTCCTTTGTAGTGGTCGCTGTGCTGGAGAAAGTAGTTCCAACACCACGGTTTTCTTCCCTAACGCTACGGTTGGTGAACTCTGTTCACCAAACACTTCTTGCATCCGTACAGACAACATCGGCTCATGACCGGGTTGGTAAACAATTTTCTTCTGACTGCCCGTGGGCAGTTGGAAGTGTGTTGGCAACCACTGTTCAATCTCTTGATTCAGCGGCCAAGCTAAATACGCTAGCAGTGCTTCAGCAATGTTGACTTGTTTAAGGGATTTGGCTGAATTAACCCCAACTAAATAGGGGGCTAGCCAATCTTCCAAACTATTTAAAAGCGCTGCCTCATCAAATTTTGGCCACGCTTGTTCGGGCATCCACTCACAGCCACAACGAATACGAGCTAACAACTGGTTAGCTGCGTCAGTCCAATTTAAACACGCTAATCCCTGGCGACGTACATAGTTTAACAGGGCTTCGGTGATCTTTTCTGCTGCCGGCTGCGCAAGCGGGCGAGCTTCGACTACCAAGCCCCCCCAATAAACTCGCTCTTCCGCGATAAGGCGTCCACGCTTATCATCCCAATCAGCCACTTCTTTCGCTATGAATTTATCGCTCAATTGATTTCTTAATTGGTTAATATCCAATTCGCAAGCTAAATGGATAAATGCGGAGTCACCATGGCTGCGCATCAAATCAATCGCAACGATATAGTCACAATCGGCAAGAGACTCATCGTCTCTCATTTGAGCACCGTGGCTATTGGCAAGCAAAAAACTTGTCCCTTGCGGGCGACGTTGGGCGACACGATCAGGAAACGCGCTGGCTAACAACAGTCCCACCAAGATCTCATTGACAGCGGATAATTCAAATTTGATCTTCAGCTTACTCGCCAGGCTTTGCGCTCTTTGAAATACCACTCTCTGCTTACTATGTTTATTGGCTTTGAAACGATGCACACTGTGAGAGAAATCCAATACATTGCGTTCGGGCTCTTCAATCAGTGCTGCAATGGCAATTGCGGTATTGCCCCAACCGTCATTCTCCATCGCTTGCACCAACATAGAGCCAATACGTGGTTCAAGCCCTAATTGCTGCGCACGCTGCCCCATTACGGTCAATTGCAATGTTTCGTCAATCAGCCCCAATGAGCACAGTAACGATCGTGCTTGTGCTAGCGCATTATTTGTCGGTCTATCAAGCCACTTTAACTCGTTGACATCGCAGCATCCCCACTGCGCTAATTCCATTGCTAATGGTGCTAAATCAGAATGCAAGATTTCCGCACTTGGCACATAAGGCTGCTGATTTAATTGGCTTTCACTATAAAGGCGTACGCAAGTACCCGCCTCAATACGCCCTGCTCGACCCGCACGCTGCTCAGCCGATGACTGAGCAATTCGCACTTGCTCTAGCTTGGTAATCCCCGTTTTCAGATCAAACTTAGCCACACGCTCCAAGCCAGAATCAACCACTAAACGAATACCTTCAATGGTCAAAGAGGTTTCCGCAATATTAGTCGCCAATACTATTTTACGTTTACCGGGCGCAGCTGGCTGGATGGCAATTTGCTGTTGTTCAAAGCTCAGTTGCCCATATAAAGGACAAACATCAATGTCTGCAGTAAGCCCACCTAATCTCTCTTGCAGTTGATGAATGCTGGCAACACCAGGAAGAAAAGCCAACAGCGATCCTGCTTCCGCTTGCATCAGGCTTTGGATCTGTTTTGCCATCGCATCAACAAAACGCTCGTTGCTTTTTAGTGGCTGATAGCGGAACTCGACCGGAAAACTGCGCCCTTGCGATTCAACATATTGTGCATCAGGCATTAATCGTTCAAGTGCGCTTTGTTCTAAGGTTGCCGACATCACCACCAGTTTTAAGTCATCCCGCAGCGCTTCTTGAATCTCTAGACAGAGTGCCAATCCCATATCCGCATGAATACTGCGCTCATGAAATTCATCAAAGATGATCAAATCAATGCCATTGAGTTCGGGATCGCTTTGGATCATACGTGTCATGATCCCTTCGGTAACGATCTCTAATTGTGTCGCTTTGCTGACTTTCGTCTCGCCACGCACACGATACCCGACACGCTCCCCAACAGACTCACCCAATTGCTGCGCCAAATAGCGCGCAATATTACGTGCCGCCAGTCGACGGGGCTCAAGCATCACTATTTTACCAGTGACAACACCTTGCTTAAGTAACTGCAATGGAAAATAGGTGGATTTACCTGCACCGGGCGCGGCTTTAAGTATCAACTGGGAATGGTCGCGCACACCGGAAATGAGAGCCGGCATCACGCCTTCAATGGGTAATTGTGACAATGGGAAAGCCTTGTGGTGTAATGTTGACAACATTGTACATAAAACCAGTCCTAGTCCTAAATGAAGTTTGAACCTTGCCTACAATCAGCTACCTTAATTAAACGCTATAAGCGCTTTCTTGCTGACATTACACTTGAAGATGGCAGCGAACGCACCATCCATTGTGCTAACACAGGCGCAATGACTGGCTGCGCAGAGCCCGGTAATACCGTTTGGTTTTCCACGTCAGATAATCCCAAACGAAAATACCCCAACAGCTGGGAGTTGAGTGAAACAAAAGCTGGGCACCAAATATGTATTAATACCGCTCGCGCGAACCAACTGGCTGTAGAGGGGATTGAACAAGGGGTCATTGAAGAGCTATTAGGCTACCAAGAGCTACGCACCGAAGTGAAGTACGGTAACGAGAATAGCCGTATTGATGTGTTGCTCAGTGATCCAAATAAAGCCACCTGCTACATTGAAGTTAAGAGCGTAACACTCTTAGATCAACACAAGCAGGGACAAGGTTATTTTCCAGATGCCGTAACCACGAGAGGTCAAAAACATCTGCGTGAACTAGCAGAAATGGTCAAAAATGGGCACCGCTCAGTACTTTTATTCATTGTTTTGCATTCAGGTATTGAAAAAGTCTCCCCGGCACACCATATAGACGCCGAATATTCACAATTACTTAAAAGTGCGATAGAACAAGGAGTGGAAGTTCTGTGCTACAGAGCTCAGATTTCCCAGCGTGAGATTAAGCTCGCAAAGGCTGTCGATTTCAGTTATCACAGCTAAAAAATGATGCAGTCTTCACATAGGCGTTAACTTTACTCAACAGTATTTGCCTCCTAAAGTTCTTTTTGCTATAGATACCCGCCTAAAATTAGCTGCTCAAGCAGTTGACTAGGTGTTAGTAGGAGATGCTGCATGCCAGAATCGAAGAAAAAAGCGCTAGGCATCCTAGCCATTGCAGGTGTTGAACCATATCAAGAGAAGCCAGGTGAAGAGTACATGTCACCTGTGCAAACAGATCACTTTAGAAAGATCTTACAAGCTTGGCGCAACCAGCTCAGAGAAGAAGTTGAGCGTACGGTGCACCATATGCAAGATGAAGCGGCAAACTTCCCAGATCCAGTTGACCGTGCTTCTCAGGAAGAAGAATTCAGCCTAGAACTGCGCAACCGCGATCGTGAGCGTCGTTTGATCAAGAAAATTGAAAAAACACTAAACAAGCTAGAAGATGATGATTTCGGCTTCTGTGAATCTTGTGGTGTTGAGATCGGTATTCGCCGTCTAGAGGCTCGCCCTACCGCCGATCTTTGTATCGACTGTAAAACTCTTGCCGAAATGAAAGAGAGACAGATGCAAGGTTAATTCTTTGCAAATGACGACTTAAAAAGGGAGCCTATAAGCTCCCTTTTTGGTTTCCTTAGTTCCAAACGCAATTTGGTGCAGCTATGACATACATTGGTCGCTTTGCTCCTTCACCTTCAGGTCCCCTTCATTTTGGTTCGCTTATTGCGGCACTTGGCAGTTATTTTCAAGCAAAAGCCAATCACGGTACTTGGCTTGTTCGTATTGAAGACCTCGACCCACCAAGAGAAATGCCCGGCGCAGCTGAGCTTATTCTACGTACATTAGAAGCCTACCAGCTTGAATGGGACGGTGAAGTGGTATACCAAAGCCAACGTCACCATCTATATCAACAACAGATCGATGCTTGGATTACCTCCGGTCAGGCCTATTTTTGCCAATGCACGCGCAAAGAAATTAAGCAAAATGGTGGCTATTACCTTGGCACCTGCCGTGAAAAAAAGCTCACAGACGAAAATCCAATGGCAACACGGTTACGTATGACGGAACCCGTGTATCAATTTATTGATCAAAAACATGGCTTATTGAGCATCCCGAAAGCACTGGCGGATGAAGATTTTATTATTAAACGTCGCGATGGCTTATTTGCTTATAATCTTGCAGTAGTATTAGACGATATTGACCAAGGCGTCACAGAAATTGTTCGCGGTGCCGATTTAATAGAACCTACTGGTCGACAAATCAGTTTATACAAAATGTTAGGTAAACAAACAATTAGCTACTTGCACCTGCCGCTAGCGATGGGCGAGAATGGACAAAAGTTGTCAAAGCAAAATCATGCTCCTGCAATTGATAACCTCAACCCCAAGCCAGCGCTATTGGAAGCCATGCACTTTTTAGGCTTTAAATTAGAGCAAGATATTGCAAGCGCTTCCTTAGCAGAAATCATTGCTTGGGGAGTTAAAAATTGGCAGATTAGCCAACTACCAAACACAACAGAGATCACACCAAGATTCTCAAATCGTCCTTGGTAAGCTATTATTAGCCGCAAATTCGCCCTAGGGCCTCAGAATTCAGATGGAAGCATAGCTGGTTTAACGACCGCATTTTGCCAAAAGCACATGAATAGAAACGACTATACACCAAGCGAGCCAATTAGCTGTCCAGAGCTCGCTCTAAACATTCTCACTCGCCAAGAGCACAATATTTCGCGTAAGCAAATCAGTGATAATGCACTGAAGGTGCTATATCGACTTAACGGTGCTGGCTTTGATGCTTATCTTGTAGGAGGCGGTGTACGCGACCTATTGCTTGGCCAAATCCCAAAAGATTTTGATATTGCGACTAACGCTACCCCGGAACAAATTCGTCAGCTATTCAAAAACTGTCGTCTTATCGGTCGCCGTTTTCGCTTAGCTCACATTATGTTTGGGCGCGATATTATTGAAGTTGCCACTTTCCGTGGTCACCATCAAGAGCCAAGCAAAAACGTAGCTATGCAATCTAAAGAAGGTATGCTGCTGCGTGATAACGTATATGGCACCATCGATGAAGATGCCGAGCGCCGTGATTTCACCATCAATGCGATGTACTACAACATCGCTAACTATGCGATTCACGATTACGCCGGTGGCATTGAAGATCTTGAAGATAAGTTAATCCGTTTAATTGGCGACCCTGATACGCGTTACCGCGAAGATCCAGTACGCATGCTGCGTGCGATCCGTTTTGCCGTCAAACTCGACTTTGATATCGAAGAAGACACTGCAGCGCCGATTGAAGAGCTTTCGCATTTACTGAAAGAGATCCCAGCAGCGCGACTTTATGAAGAGTCGTTGAAAATGCTGCAAACCGGTCATGGTTTAGAAACCTACCACCTAATGCGTGAATACAACTTATTCCAACAGCTATTCCCTGCCGTGTCAGAATTCTTCACCGAAGAGTATGATTCAAAAGCAGAGCAGATGCTGGATCTAGTGTTGGATTCAACCGACATTCGCGTCGATGAAGGGAAACGAATCAACCCTGCGTTTATGTTTGCGGCGATGCTGTGGTACCCACTACAAGCGAAAGCTGATGAACTAATGGAATCTCGCAACCTATGTCATTACGACGCTGTAATGGAAGCAAGCAACGACATTCTTGACGAACAAGTACGTAGTATCGCTATCCCACGTCGCCATACCGCGACTATCCGTGAGATTTGGCAACTACAAATGCGCCTACCTCGTCGCAACGGTAAACGCGCATTCCGTCTAATGGAACTTAATAAATTCCGTGCGGGTTACGACTTCCTTGAAATGCGTGGCGAGATTGAGGGCGGTGAAACGGCACAACTTGCAAAATGGTGGAATACTTTCCAAAATGCAGGACGCAATATGCGCCAAGCTATGGTTGCTGATCTTGATGATGCAGCACCAACAAAGCCAAGCAGCCGTCGTCGCAAAAGCAGTAACAGAAACAGACGTAACGTCCGTAAAAACAAAAGCGAATCATGATTACTGTCTACATCGCAATCGGCAGTAACCTCGCCGATCCGGTAGCACAAGCGAACGTAGCTATTGATGCGCTTAAACAGCTACCAAAATCAGAATTTATTCAGGCTTCAAAGCTGTACAGCAGTACACCGATGGGGCCACAGAATCAGCCTGACTACATAAATGCTGTCGTGGCGATTCAAACTGAATTAACGCCTTTCGAATTACTCGATTGCACACAAGCAATTGAGCTAGAACAGGGGCGTGTGCGTAAAGAAGAACGCTGGGGCCCAAGAACCTTAGATTTAGATATCCTACTTTACGGTAATGAAGTTATCGATTCCGAACGATTAATCGTCCCACATTATGGGATGCGTGATAGGGAGTTTGTTCTCTACCCGCTTTCGGAAATCGCACCACTTTTAACGCTCCCGGATGGGACAGAGCTATTGCAGTTGCTTAAACAAGTCGACCGCAATGGGCTCAGTGTTTGGCAGTCGTAGCCAGATCCTAGTAAGGAACTAAAATGAAAAAAATTACCATCAACGATCTAATGAAGTGGAAACACGAAGGTCGTAAATTTGCCTCTTCTACTGCGTATGACGCAAGCTTTGCTCAACTGTTTGAGCAACAAGAAATGCCTGTTCTTTTGGTGGGTGACTCACTAGGCATGGTATTACAAGGCGAATCAAGCACTTTACCTGTCACTGTTGACGAGATTGCTTACCATACGCGCTGTGTGCGCGCTGGTAGCCCAAACTGCCTATTAATGGCTGATATGCCATTCATGAGTTACGCGACACCAGAGCAAGCTTGTGAGAACGCAGGCGCGCTGATGCGCGCTGGTGCGAACATGGTAAAAATTGAAGGTGGCGACTGGTTAGTCGATACTGTAAAAATGTTAACAGAACGCGCAGTACCTGTTTGTGCGCACTTAGGATTAACTCCGCAATCAGTCAATATTTTTGGTGGATTTAAAGTTCAAGGTCGTGAGCAAGATAAAGCTGACCGTATGGTTCGTGACGCTTTAGCACTGCAAGAAGCAGGCGCACAAATTGTCTTGCTTGAATGTGTACCGCAAGAGCTAGCAGCGCGCATTACTGAAGTACTGGATGTGCCTGTAATTGGTATCGGTACCGGTAACGTTACCGATGGTCAAATTCTAGTTATGCACGATATGTTCGGTATTGCGGCGAATTACATGCCAAAATTCTCGAAAAACTTCCTTGCAGAAACTGGTGATATGCGCAGTGCAGTAACAAAATACATTCAAGATGTGGAAACTGGCGCTTTCCCTGACGAAGCTCATACGATTGCCTAAAGGGGTAGATAATGCAGACATTTGCTGACATTTCAGCTCTTCGCGAGCAGATCAAACAGTATAAGCGTGAAGGTCGTAAAATCGCTTTTGTACCGACAATGGGTAATTTGCACGAAGGTCATCTGACACTAGTGCGTAAAGCTCGTGAGCACGCTGATGTCGTTGTGGTAAGCATTTTTGTCAACCCAATGCAGTTTGAACGTGCCGACGACCTCAATAACTACCCTCGTACGCTTGAAGAAGATCTAAACAAGCTAAACGGCGAAGGTGTCGAGTTGGTATTTACGCCAACCCCAGAAACTATCTACCCTGAAGGACTAGATAAGCAAACGGGTGTTGAAGTTCCGGGGCTTTCAAGCATGCTGGAAGGCGCTTCTCGCCCTGGGCACTTCCGTGGTGTGTCGACCATCGTCACTAAGTTGTTCAATATTGTTCAACCTGATGTAGCTTGCTTTGGTGAAAAAGATTTCCAACAACTCGCTATCATTCGCAAGATGGTTGAAGATTTAGCAATGGATCTGGAGATCATTGGTGTACCAACAGTCCGTGAAATGGATAGCTTAGCGATGAGCTCACGTAATGGTCTGTTAACGATTGATGAACGCCAACGAGCGCCTGTTCTTGCTCGTACCATGCGTTGGATCAGCAGTGCGATGCGCGGTGGTCGTGATGACTATGCATCTATCATTGAAGATGCCAGCGATCAGTTACGTGCAGCCGGTTTACAACCAGATGAAATCTTCATTCGCGATGCTCGTACATTACTACCTGTCAGCGCAGAAACCAGCCAAGCAGTGATTTTAATGTCTGCTTTCTTAGGTAAAGCTCGCCTTATCGACAACCAGACTGTTGATATGAACGCAGACAGCAAAGAAGAAACCGCGAGCGAAGGTAACTCAGAAGAGAGCAACTAAATCGAGGTTATATCGTGTTAGATGATATAACGAGATAGAAAGCAAAAGGGTTGGCATAATGCCAACCCTTTTTCATGTTATGAACGTAAACCTATGCCTTTGGTCACGAGGTAATGGGCAACGCTATACAGCGCTACAACAAACACTGTCAATACCGCAAAGGAGGTACCGATACCAACGTCTGAAACCCCCAAGAAACCATAACGGAAC
>Ga0193961_1000453_pt1 | contig 15897 bp, 11 predicted proteins | sample FB_4_MG_FD_140371 | JGI IMG/M metagenome (GOLD analysis project Ga0193961, IMG submission 140371) | Microbial mat bacterial communities from the Broadkill River, Lewes, Delaware, United States - FB_4_MG | ecosystem: Environmental > Aquatic > Freshwater > River > Microbial mats | place: USA...
ACCTCTTCTTGTAATTCTAAAGCTTTCTTTTGATACTCAAGTGCTTTTTCTAACTCTCCCATATCTTGATAAATCGTAGAGATATTATTGTAGCTTGTAGCTAAAGATGGATGTTTATCTCCTAGAACCTCTTCTTTTAACTCTAAAGCTTTTTTTTGATACTCAAGTGCTTTTCCTAACTCTCCCATATCTTGATAAATCATAGAGATATTATTGTAGCTTGTAGCTAAAGATGGATGTTTATCTCCTAGAACCTCTTGTGTTAATTCTAAAGCTTTCTTTTGATACTCAAGTGCTTTTCCTAACTCTCCCATATCTTGATAAATCAAAGAGATATTATTGTTTAATGTAGCTACTTTTTCATTTTCAATATTTATATTATCTGAAATAGAGACAGCGAAAGGAATAAACTCAAACTTATCAATAGGACTTTCATTATCATCATAATAAACTTTGCCTATAAAATTTTCAACAATATCCTCACTCTCTTCATAAGAGATGCGATGACTAAAGAGTAAAAACTCTCTTATAACCTGATGCAGTTTAAATGAGTCTCCATTTTCAATCAACCAGCCAAGTTGTGATAGTGATGTTAAGTCTGCATCAAACTCCTCTTCATCTTCAACCGACAAGAAGTCTACTAACTTCTCAAAGCTTATCTCAACAGATGGGAAAAGGGAGAGCCTTTTAAGTAAAAGTATCTCTCTTTCACTTAGAGTATCAAGATTAAAGAGTTTATTTAGATAAGTGTTAAATGTACTCTTTTCTAAGTTGTTAGTAATATTTCCAAACTCTCCGTTTGCAAACTTCTCTTCAAGTTTTTGGATTGTAAGCACTCTTGAACTCTTTAGAGTCTGAGCTGTTAGTTTTATAAAGAGTGTATGATAGTCTAAGTACTTTAGTAGCTTGTCTATATTTTCTTTAGTTTCAAAGTACTTTAAAAAAAGCTCTTTTGCTTTATCCTCTGGAAGATGTTCAATATCTAACCTGTTGGGTGTTTCAAACCCAGTTCTTGAAGTGATGAGCAAATCAAAGTTCCTTTTTAAATCTTTTATAGTCTCAAAGTTCTCTTGTGTCTTTATATCATCAACTATTAAGAGGTTTCTGCCTCCCAAGTTTTCTAACATGTGAAGAAGTTCACTAAATCTTTCATCTGGTGTTTGACTTTTTAATTTATATTGATTTTTAAAGGCAGTTAAAAAAGAGTCTTTTATATCGTTGCTGTACTCTACAAATGCTAAATGCTCATAAAAGTCTTCATATCTGTTTAAGTACTCAATAGCCAGAGTGGTTTTACCGATACCGCCTGTACCGTTTAAAAGAAAGAGTGACTTCTCTTCTCTTAGCTTTGCCTCTATCTTTCCTAACTCATCCTCCCTACCTATAAAAAAGTTATTTGATGGAAGATGAGTTAGGACTTTATTATCTTTAGGCTGTGATGACTCTTTTAACATTCTATGAATATCATCAATTTTTAGCACTTCTTTAAAAATCAACATGTAAGCATTATCTTGTGTTATGTTATTTAAAAAAGAGTCTTGATAATTTTGCATTAAGTTCTTTAAAACGTGCTGATAAATAGAATCATCTTCTATATTGCTAATATCAATTCCATAAGCACTAAATACTTCTTTGATAAAATTACCATTTTTATCATTTTTGATGATATTTAAGAAGTTATCTTGTCTATCTTCACATGTTATTTCAATTATTGCAAACAGTTTTGTATCATCATGTTTTATAGCATTGACTAACTGAGTAAATAGTCCATTTGTAGGCAGAGCTTTATTGGTGTTGTTTAGTACATCTATCATCGAATCAACAAACAGTTTTTGTAAAATTTTGTCATTACCATTGATGCGTTGCATCACTTCTTTTACCTTCTCAGTTGTGTGATTAGCAAATATACTTACTCCAAAAGGTACTGTAAAAGTTTCTAAAAAAGTCATATAGTTTTCCTCATCTTGGTCAAATTATTTATCTTCATTTATCTAAGCTTTATTTGTATTATGAAATGTCACTCTTGTTTAAGACCCATTTTCTCTACATATAGTTTCTCAAAGTCATCTGATGTTAAAGGTTTGCTAAAATGGTAACCTTGATAATACTCACAACCTAAACTGACTAAAAATTCTAACTGCTCTTTTGTCTCAACACCCTCTGCGACACTTTTCATATTCATTGAACTTGATAAAGAGACTATCGCTTTTGCTATGTCACAGCTTTGAGTGTCATTTGGTATGTCATCTACAAAAGATTTGTCTATTTTGAGCTTATCCATATCAAAACGCTTTAAATAACTTAAAGAAGATTGTCCTGTACCAAAATCATCAATAGAGAGTTTAAAACCTAGTTCGTTTAACTTATCAAGTTTTAACTTGCTATCGTCCTTGTCCATAACTATACGCTCTGTTAGTTCCAAGTCTATGTATTTGTAGTCAACACCGACAGAGTCTATTGTAGCTTTTAAGTTTTCTACAAAGTCCTCTTTTCTGAATTGACTGTTTGATATGTTTACAGACATAATCAAATCATAATCTTTTTCTCTCCAGCTTTTAACCATATTAGCAGCAGTTTTAAGTACAAAATCTTCAATTTTTTGCATGAGAATACTGTTTTCTGCAATAGGAATAAACTCATCCGGTGGAACATATTTACCATTATTGTTCCATCTTATCAACGCCTCACAGCCTATTATTTTCCCATTTTCTAATACCTGAGGCTGATAGTGTAACTCAAGCTTATCATTAGCCAAGGCATCTCTTAAACCAGACTCTATTTCTAAAGTTCGTAAGGCATCTTCATTCATACTGCTTGTGTAGTATTCAAACCTATTTTTACCATTGTTTTTAGCCCTGTACATAGCAGTATCGGCAAACTGTAAAAGTTCATCTTTAGATGTGGCATCATCTGGATAGAAACATATACCGACACTAGCCGAAGGAGCAATCTCTTTAGATGACAACATGAACGGTTGAGAGATGTTTTCAATTATAGATTCAGCTAAATGGGTAACATTTTCATTATCTTTTAAATCTTCTATGATAACAGTGAATTCATCTCCGCCGAGTCTTGCTATGGTATCACTCTTTCTTGTCGATTTTTCAATAGCCTTTGCAATATGTTTGAGCAGTATATCTCCACTGAAGTGTCCCAGAGTGTCATTGATTCCTTTAAAATTATCGAGGTCTATAAACATAACAGCAACTCTTGTATTTACTCTTTTTGCTTTATCAATCGCATGTTCTATTCTGTCGTGAAAAAGTTGTCTATTTGGTAGGTTTGTTAAAATATCATAATAAGCAAGTTGATTGATTTGATCCTGTGCTTTTTTCTTTTCTGTAATATCTATAAATACACCTATGTAGTTTGATACATCATTGTTTTCATCGAAAACTTTATATATATTTAGAAACTCTGCATAGAGAGAACCATCTTTACGTCTGTTCCAGATTTCTCCAGACCATTTTGACTTTTTATTGAGTGATTCCCAAACTTGTTCATAGTATTCATTGTCTTGCCAGCCAGATTGAAGAATATCTGGTTTTTTTCCAATAACTTCATGGTCTTCATAACCAGTTATCTGTGTGAAACCTTTGTTGACCATAATTATGTTTAAATTAGAATCAGTTACTATGATACCCTCTGAAGTAGTTTGAAATACGATTGTGATTAATTTTAAGTGTTCTTTTGACTTTAGTTCACTTTGACTGAAAATATCTTGTAAAAGACTAGTGACATTAGAGAAGTTGTTTGAAAGAGACATTATCTCTTTTATGTAACTTTTAGGCCACTCAACATCAATGTTCTGTTCTATTTTATGAGGTAGGTTTTTTGTTAACTCGCTCAATCTATAAATCTCGCGAAACATACTTCGTGTAACAATCAATGATATAAGTGCGGCAAAAATAATAATTCCTAAGAGAATATAGAATGTATATATGTAAATCTCTTGGAGTTTATTTATAGAACTTCCAAGACCAAGCTTTACCAATATTTTGTAGTTGCAAGCTTTAGATATTGGCATTTCATACAGATAAAATGATTTTTTCCATCTAAGCATTTTCGGCATTTTTTTTGAAGGTAAAAGATGGGTTATCTGCTCATTAATTTTGATTTTTTCAGAGTTATTTATATACTCTTTTAACTTTGTAGAATTCTCTTTGTCTTCAACTGGGACTAATTCATCTTTTATCTGTATATACAACTCTATACCAGGAGATAAAGACTGCATTTTTAAGAGTTCGATAAACTTTGAACTTTTTAATAGACCCAAATAAGAGTTGTTTGCATTTGTAAGAGAAATAAAAATATTTTGATTATGAAAAAATATTTTATTATGGCTTATACTTGCTTTTTCTATAGGATATACGCTGTTTACGCTAGTGTTTTTGGCTATGGGTATAAACTCATCACCCTTTAACTCCCATATATGTGTAAAAGCATCGCTCTCTTTTAAGGTTAAAACCTTGCTCTCCTCACGATGCATATTTGAAAGTTGAATTAGTTCATCAAAAATATCTTTATTGAAACTATCCATCTCTTTTTCTATATGATTTGCGATATGTGTCAATGTATTTACGTTTTCATTTTTAAAGTATTTGAATGTATTCGTACTGATTAGATTTGCGGTTGTGTATAAAGAGAAGGCTACGGTAGTCATGATAATCGTAAATATCAGACTGTGCAGTGTAATCTTGTCTTTTGAATTATTTTGAGTGTTAAAGTATTGGAATAAATCAAACCTTGTAATAAATATAATCATTACCTGAACTAACAAAGCATTCAATATACCGTTTGAAGGTTGTTTAAGCATGATTAGCTCAACTTGGTTGTCTGCTAAACCCATAAACTGACCATAAAACAGCGGGACAAGCCAGATACCGATAAACAGCCAATAAAAAATATCAATAATAAATATATTTTTTAGACGCCATTTTAAAAATATTCCAACAACCAATGCTTCTAAAACAAAACTGTAAAATGCGTAAGGATGTCCCCATAAGTATACGGTATATGCCTGTACTACAACAGCTACTATCACACCTGCTGTTATGCCGAAATAGTAAAGGGTTAAAAATACAAAGATAGAACCGAAGATTTGATTTACACCAAAAAACATCTCTATGTTATAAATATTTCCCAATAGCCCTAAAAGTGCTAAAGAGCTAATTATTAATAAATTTTTTATTTTCATGAGCAACCAAACCTATATGTATAAATTTGTATATTTTACACTAAATATTTTTATATAGCTAGTTAATTCATGTAAAAATCTTAAGTTTTTAAGCACTCATTTTGTGTTAGATTCTATAAATGCTTAGTGTGATAAACATGCCAAGTGTAGATGATGAGATGCATGTGTATCCTGTTTGTGGACATGATTTTAAGATTATAGAAAATGATGATGGCAGACATCTAAATGATTGAGTTTACATATAAATATCTTAACCTATATCATGACATGTGAGAAAAGTTTTTAGTAAGATACGCCCAACAAAACATGGAGCGTGACTTATGCAAAATGAAGATTTGGATAGCAAACTAAATAAACGTGAAAAATTTAAAGCTCGACTTAGACCGTATGACTATTTTGAGCAGTTTGAATCTCTTGATTTTGAAAATTTAGGAGAGGGCGACAGATTCTATCTTCAAGATTTTGGAATCTTTACAACTGATTTTTTAGAAGATGAGTTTACTATGCGACTCCGTGTTGCTGCTGGTAGATTGACTCTAGAGCAGTTTGGGTATATTGCTGATGTTGTAAAAGAGTATGATTTGACTATCATTTTGACTGCTAGAGGCGGAATCCAACTCCATGAACTTGAAGCCGAGAATGTACTTGAGATTTGGAAAAAGTTAAACTCTCAAGGTCTTACTACATGGCAGAGCTTTGGAGATAATGTTAGAAATATTGTTACAGATGTTTATGATGGGAGCGGTATATACAACGAGATAGAAGTCTACCCTATCATTATGGCTATGCAGGATTACATAGTTAAAAACCCTCGTTATGTCGGAATGCTTCCAAGACGTGTCTCTATCGGCATATCTGGAAACAGAGCGAATGTAAACTCTTTTTTTGCAAATGACATCTACTTTGCTTTGGCAAAAAAGGGTGATGATTTTGGTTTTAACGTTTATATGGGTGGAAAAAATACCGAAGTGGCACAAGATGCAGATATATTTCTACTCGCTGATGAGGTAATGGAGTTTTTCAAAGCATTTGTTGAAGCTTTTTATCTGCACGGTTCACGCTTTTCACGTTCTAAAACACGTCTTTTTTATATGATAGAGAGTATCGGACTAGATACTCTTAAAAAACATATAGAAACTGAGTATAAAAAACCGCTTGAGAGTGCAGGAGAGTTACAGCTTGAATATGTTCACTTCTCTCAAAACGAGAGTTTAAAAGATGGAACATACTCATTTTGTTATCAAACGGATTTTGCACGTATAAGTACTGATGAGATGAAACAACTCTATAAGTTTGCACAAGAACAAGATGCGGAGATAAGAATCGGCATAGACCAAAATATCTATTTGCTAGGTCTTAAAAGTAAGGAGACACCCTTTACATCACCAAAGCTGAGTGCCACTATCATCGCATGTGCTGGAAATCTATGCCCATACTCTTTTTGGAGTATTAAAAATGAGACTCAGTACCTCCCTCTTGAGAAGATAAACGAACACTCTATCTCCGTAGGATTTTCAGGTTGTGCTAAAGGGTGCGGAAGACACAGGCATACCGACATAGGTCTTATAGGCTTAAAAACCAATAACTTTGGAGATACAGAGGGTGGGGCAAGAGTCTATATAGGTGCCCAGCATTCTGATGGACAATCAGTCGGCAGAATGCTTTTTTCTATGGTACCACTAATCCACCTTAATGATACACTCTCTCTTGTCATAAATCTTTACGAACAGAGTGGATATAAAATTTTTGAGGACTTTTCTAAGAATGTACTAAACAACTACTCAGAAGAGTTTTTAGGAGTCTGGCTTCTGGTAAACCTAGCTACAAAACAGAATATAAAACTCCAAGAGCTTAACTCCAAAGAGAGTTTTGAGTTTGAAAAAGAGCTGCTTTTAAAAGAGTTCTCACATGTGGAGTTTGTGGATTTAGTTGAAAATAGTTTTACTCTTTGTGTAAATGCACTAAGTAAAAAACTGTGGACGGTAGAGGGTAAAGATCCAAGCTATAAACCTCCTATAGAGAGAAGTGTTATCCGTTAATGTCAATGACATAAATCAAGATTATAATAAAAATAACTTTCTTAAATCTATCTTCTAAATACCTACTAATAAATAAGACAATTGCTACTAAAAGTTAAATCGGATAAAATTTGTCCGATTTAAAATTTTAGAGCATAATGTGCTCTTACCAAAGGAAACAACATGACAAAAATTATTTTAGCGGTGGCTTTAACACTAGGTGCTTTGCAGGCAGAAAATACAGTTCATTACGATAAAAAAGAGCAAAAAAAGTCGGGTATCAGTAAACCTAACCACCCAAACAATGATATATATACTAAGAAGTAGTATCTTATTCTAAGGTAAGCCAGCTTGCCTTAGATAGTATCTGTTTTAGATACTATTGTGTAACCCTCTCCCTTTATATTGTCTATTAGACTTTTTGACGTTTTTGCTCTTAGTCTTCTTATGAAAGTTCTAAGCCTCTCATCACTAACCTCTTCTTCCCAGAGAACATTTTTGATTGTTTTATCATCCACAATACCACTGCTGTTTTTATATTTTTGAGCATCTTTAAGTAACAAGTGGATAAATTGACACTCTTTTTTTGTAAGAGATACATATCTTCCATTTTTATAGAGGTTGTTTGTAGTTTTACTAAATGAGAAATCATCTTTAAGTTCAATTACCATATCTCCGAGTTTTTGTGCAATTTGCTCAATGTACTCTAAAAGCTCATCAGGATCAAAAGGTTTTATAAAGTACTTTACTACTCCAACATCTATTGCATTTAAAAAGTTATCTGTTTCGCTAAATGCACTTAAAATTATTATAGGTACGTCAGGGTCTGTCTCTTTTATCTTTTTTGCCATCTCTAAACCAGTCATGCGGGGCATCATAATATCTGTTATGACTATATCAGGCTCTAGTTTTGAGAATTTTTGGAGTCCCTCTTCGCCGTCTTTGGCTATTACAAAGCTGTAAAAGCTGTCTGCTATGGCATTTTTAAGTAGCATTGCAAGTTTTGGTTCATCTTCTACAAGCAGAACTTTCAACTCTTTTAAAAGATTACTTCTCATTATCTTCTCCTAAAGGAATTTTTATCTCAAATATTGTTGTGCTTTTTTTACATGTGACGTCTATCGTTCCACTAAAAGCCTGCTCGCAAATCATTTTAGACATAAAAAGTCCAAGTCCGGTTCCTTGAGAGGTGTGTTTGGTTGTAAAGTATGGTTCAAAGATTTTATCTATATCTTTTTCTTTTATACCACCCGCGTTATCTTCTACCTCTATAACGGCAAAGTTGCCTTCTTTTTTTGTTCTTAGGTGTATCTCTCTGAGTAAGATGCTGTTTTGTACAAAAGCATCTTTTGAGTTTCTAATGAGGTTTATAATGACCTGAGATAGCTCGTTTGTACCTCCAAGTACTCTAAGCTCTTTAAAGTCTGTATGCACTGTGATCATCTCTTTTTTAAGAAGCTCTTCTAAAATTTGAATTGATTCGTTTATGCTATCACAGATATTAAAGTACTGCTTCTCTTTGTCGGGTCTAAAAAAGTTTGTAAAGTCATCTATAGTACTTGACATGTTCTTTATGATGTTTTTGGACTCTTTGTAAAACTTCTTCACATCATCTTCATTGTTATTTTGTGAAGCTTTTTTTATATTAAAGAGGGCAAGGTTAAGTTCTGTAAGCGGTTGTCTCCACTGATGTGCTATGTTTGCAAGCATTTGACCTAGACTCGCAAGTCTTGATTGCCAGAACATTACACGCTGTTTGTCCTCATTTTTAGCTATTTCATCTTCTATGCGTTGCTCTAGTGTCTCATTTAGTTCTTTTAACTCGATTGTCTTTTCGTGTACACGGTTTTCAAGTGTTTTGTTTAACTCTTCGAGTTCTTTCTCTTTTTTTTCAAGCTCTTTTTTTAAAAAGACCTCTTTAGTTACGTCATAACGAACAGCTATGAACTCTACTATGTTTTCATCTTCATCTAGTATGGGTATAACGGTTGTGTTTACATAAAAAGTAGAGCCGTCTTTAGCGATATTTTTTACTGTACTTTTATAGATTTGTTTAGAGTTTATGGTGTCCCAAAGAAGTTTGAATTGTGAGGATGGAATATCTGGATGTCTGACAATGTTGTGGTTTTGACCGATTAGTTCATCGCTAGAGTAGCCAGAAATTTTACAAAACTCATCATTTACAAATGTGATGATTCCCTTTGTATCTGTTTTTGAGATAATATTGCTTTTTTCAATAGCTTCTTTAAACTGTTGTAACATGGCATCAATCTTATCTAAAAAATCTTTAGTCCCAAATTACACTTACACCGTACTCCTCGTTTATGGTAATGTACTTGTTATAGTTGATTTTTTTACCATACTTTTTACTTAGAAGCTCAACTTCTATAGTCTCATCTTCAAGCAGACTCCGAACCTCTTTGTATGAGAGCCATTTTCCATATTTTGCCAGTGAGTTCTGCCAGATTTTAAATCCACATGTAGACTCTTGTGTGAGTTCATAAAACTCTCCGTCCTCGCTCTTCCATGCAGCGTTTGAACAAGCATATAGTTTTACTTTTTTACCTCTAACTTCTTTATCTCTTACTTCAATAGAACCATCATCACAGTATGGGCATTTTCCTAATATCATTTTTTACTCTTTATGAATATTTTAAAGTATGATATGAAAAAGATTGGTTAAGTTAAAAAAAGATTGCAATTTGTCATATCAAAATGAGTTTTTTGAAAGAAGTCTCTCCATATCTTCTGCTGGCAGAGGTTTTGAATATAGATAACCTTGTATATTGTTACACTCATTTTCAAGTAAAAACTCTTTTTGTGCCTCAGTCTCTACACCCTCGGCTATATTTCTTAGATTTAGACTCTGGCTAAGTGCGATAATCGCTTTTGTAATTCCTATGTCCTCTTCATCATCAGGCAAATCATCTATAAAAGATTTATCTATTTTTAATTTATCAATAGGAAGTTTTTTCAAGTATGATAAAGAGGAGTAGCCAGTTCCAAAATCATCAACTGCAAGTTTGATTCCCATGTCGTGTATCTGGTTTAAAATGCTTATGGCTTTATCTGGGTTTGTCATAATCTGACTTTCGGTAATCTCTAACTCAAGCCACTCTGGTTTAAAGTCATTTATCTTAAGTTCGTTTATAAGTGTAGGAATATAATCCTCTTGCTGAAGTTGTTTTACAGAGAGGTTAAGTGCTAATGCTCCTGGATTCAAACCATGTTTGTACCAATGTGCAATCTGTACCATGGCACTTCTCATTACAAGTTTGTCTATCTCAATAATAAGCCCTGTCTCTTCTGCAAGCGGAATAAATTTAAAAGGTGGAATAAGACCTTTTGTCGGATGCACCCAGCGAACTAAAGCTTCCATTCCGATGAGTTTACCTTCTTTTGCATTTATCTGCGGCTGGTAGTAAACAACGAACTCTCTGTTTTTTATAGCTTCTCTTAAATCATTCTCTATATCGATTCTATCTATAATCTCTTCAGTCATATTTGATGAATAGAATTCACTTGTATTTTTCCCTCTGTTCTTAGCTTTGTACATTGCTGCATCTGCATATTTTAACAAGTCTGCTGCGTTATCTGCATCGTTAGGAAATATACTTATCCCTATACTAGCCCCTATGTAGTAATTTGTCTTATTAATCATTATAGGTTTTTTAAACGCATCTATGATTTTTTCTGCAGTTACTAAAGAGTCTTTGCTTTTATGTACATCCTCTACGATAACAATAAACTCATCTCCGCCTATTCTTGCGAGGGTATCTTCTTGTCGTATAGCTTCTCTTATTATCTTTGATGATACCTGTAGTACTTTATCGCCCAAAGTGTGACCGTGTGCATCATTAATATGTTTAAAATTATCCAAATCAATAAATAGTATGGAAAATTTGCTTTGATGTCTGTTTGCTTTAATGACTGACTGTTCAAGTCTATCTTGAAGCAGTAAGCGATTTGGCAGTTGAGTTAAGGGGTCGTACTGAGATAGTTGGTGAAATTTGTCTTTTTCATCTTCTAGTTCTAGATTGTGTCTTATGTTTTTAAATACAAACATTGAGATTAAGATTAAAATTAAGATAATAACTAAGTTTAATACATAAAAGTCAAACAGAGTGGAGTAGATATGAGGGCTGTCGCTGTAAGAGACCAGATATGCAATAGTCTCTGCTTGAGTATTTTTTATAGGTAAAAAAGATACAATTTTTACATTTGAGTTTTTAATAAAATAAAGAGCAAAGGTTTCGTTTTGAGACATTTTAGATTTTATCTCTTCTTTTGATGGTAATATGAGTTGTTTTAGTTCATTGTCTCTATCATCTTTTTGATAAGCATACTTTACATAGTTTATATTCTCTATGCTTGCTTTGTAGTTGTTTTTAGAGTCATTACGTTTCCACTGTCTCAAATCAAAGATATCTTTTTTTATTATAAAGTTACTATATATCTTACTCGATTCATAAAGGTTTTGCTGTAGGACTTCCGGTGCAAAAGCAACATCTACAATCCCAATATGCTTCCCAGTTTTTGAAAAGAGAGGGGTAACATTTCTAAAACTAGGAGACGTTTTACCCCTTTCAAATCCATGCATATTCTTTTTTGTTTTATTTACATGTTGATAACTGAATTTAAATTCTGTTAGGTCATCATCAAACTTGCTAGGTTTGTGCATTCTAAGTATCGTCACATTTTGCGGTGTTAAAAAATGAAACTGTAAAACACCATGTTTTTGAATGTATTCGTAGTGCGGTAGTAGTATCTCATGTAACTTGGCTCGCAAAAGAGACTGTTTAGTCTTAGAAGCGTCTATATAGTCCGTTAAAATTTCAATGACTTCTTTATTGTGCTTTAGTATATCTACTGTATTAGCGGCATTTATCTTATAGTATTTTGTAGTTAGATTGTAGTGCGTTTTTAGGTTTTCTATCTCTTTTGAGAGAAGAGAATCGATACGGTTATTTTTATCTGTGCTTATATAAACGTAAAAAATTGAGTAAATTACTATAGCGACAATAGCGATAATAGTTTTTAAAAACAATCTATTTTTCATCAATGCTCATTAAAAAATTTAGAAATAAATATGATTATAGCATAGATTAAAAAAGTGTAGCTTGGAGTGCTTTTAATTTATAGCTTTTTCTGTGAATCTCACAATATCCATGTTTTTTAATCATCTCTACATGCAGGGCAGTTCCATAACCTTTATGTTTTTCAAATTGGTACTGGGGAAATCTTTTTGCCTCTTTGAGTATATCTCTATCATGTGTAACTTTGGCGATAATCGAAGCGGCACTAACTTCTGGAATTTTGCCATCTGCCTTTACCATAGTAGGAAGACCCTGCACTCCAAAGTTTGAGTTTCCATCAAAGAGGTATTCCTCACATGTTAAGTTTTGCATTATCTCCATGAGACCTTTTTTTATACATGTGGATATTCCGTTATCGTCTATCTCTTTGGCAGAGAACTTTACTATGTGATACTTTGAAGCTTTAACGATAAGCTCATAAAGAGCCTCTCGTTTTTTCTCAGTTAGTTTCTTAGAATCATTTAAACCATCCACATGTGAAGTTAAAATACACCCAGCTATAACCAAATCACCTGCAATCGGTCCACGTCCTGCTTCATCGATTCCACATAGTTTTCCTAGCATTTTTATCCTTTTTGTGATTGTAGCATCTTATATGTCAAATTAAAAATTCACTATAACGTTAAGTTGAACTTATCGTTGTCAAAAAATTACACTATAATAGCTCTTAGACAATATTTTTGGTGGTTGAAAATGGATAGTGTAGAGTCTCAACTAAAGCAGAGTGTTAAAGATTTAAGGTCAAAAAAAGAAGAACTGCAAGCCGTTTTTGATATGGCGGCAAACGGGATTTCTATTCTTGATCATAATGGAATGTTTCTCTATGCAAATAGATTTTTTCAAGAGATGATGGGTTATACTATGGAGGAGTTATATACTGAGTCTTGTATATCTTTATCAGCTCCTGAGTATTCTAGTGCTTCAGAAACTGCTGTACAAAAAGCCATAAAATATGGAAGTATCCAAAATTTTCGTAAAGTTTGTGTTACAAAATCAGGCAAACACCTAAATGCTAGTATGTCTCTTAGTTACTTAAAAAGCCGTGATGAAATTGTTATGATAACCTCCGATATAACGCAAGATGTTAAGTATCAAGAAGAGCTAAAGAGACAAGTTGAGATAGAAGTGGCAAAACGAACAGAGCAGTATGAAATAATGTGTCATCAATCGAGGTTGGCTGCAATGGGCGAGATGATAGATTCTATAGCACATCAATGGAGACAACCTCTTAATGGTCTAGGTCTAATAGTTCAAGGTTTAAGACATATATCTGATAATGATATGCTCAACAAAGAGACTCTAGGAGAAATCGAAGATGAGATTATGGAGAAGATTTCTTACATGTCACAGACGATTGATGACTTTAGTAGTTTTTTTAGAATTTCCAAGAAAAAAGAGTCATTTGATGTTTTAAACAGCATAGAAGATGCTTTGCGTTTAATAGATGTGCAGTTGAAATCAAACTCAGTAAAGATAAAAATTATACTTGAAACTGGAGTACCAAGAGATGTTATAGGGTTTCCAAATGAGTTTAAACAGGTTATTATGAATCTTGTTCATAATGCTATGACGGCAATTGTTACAAATAGTATAAAAGATGGAGTTATTAATATAGAGCTGAGTATTTATTCTGGCAAACTCAATATCTCTATCTCTGATAATGGTGGTGGGATAGAAGAGCCAAACCTTGAAAAGATATTTGATCCATACTTCACCACACGCGAAAATGGAAGCGGTATAGGTCTTTACATGTCAAAGGTTATCATTGAACATCACATGCAGGGATTACTAAGTGTGCAAAATTATAAAGATGGTGCAAAGTTTTGTATAGAATTAAAATGTAAGGATTTGTAAAATTATGGAGAGTATTCACAAACGTTTAGAATCACATACTGTCTTAATTGCAGAAGATGACCCAAGCACATTAAAGTGGCTTGTTAGAGTGCTTAAAATCTATTTTAAAGATGTTTACGGAGCTTCAAGTGCTATGGAAGCGTTAGAAATTTTCACTTCAACACCTTGTAATATAGTCATAGCAGATATTCAGATGCCTGAGGTTGATGGACTTAGTTTTTTACAAAAAATATCTACCATCTCGCCGCACACTATAAGAGTTGTTATGACAGCTTTTAACTCTAATCCTTACTTAAATCGTGCAGTAGAGTCAGGTGTTCATTTTTACCTAAAAAAACCTATAGATATAGATGAGCTTTTAGTTGCTATCTCTTCACACATACCCGATACAAAATCGATAAATCCTATCTCTAATCTGGGAGAAGGGTTTTACTATGATTCTCAAAATAAGATGCTTTATAAAAAATCAGACCCTGTAAGACTTACTAAAAAAGAGTTGCTGCTCTTAGAGCTTTTACTGAAAAATCGTAATGGTGTAGTAGGTCTTGATATGATTGAACAAAATATTTATGATGAGAGTGTCACAGCAGATGCCATACGTATGGTTGTTGTAGGACTTCGCAAAAAAACTTATACAGAACTTGTAGAAAATCTAAAAGGCTTGGGTTACCGTCTAAACATCTCTTAAAATCTTATAAAAACCTTATACACTTCTTATAAAAACCTTTTGATTATCCGTTAGCATTATTAGGTGCAAATAAAAGGAGTGATATATGAAAAAACAAATTCTTATAGTTGGCGGTGGTACAGCGGGAACCATGACCGCCAACAATCTTGCAAATAAACTTATGCCTGAGATTAATCGTGGAGAAGTAGAGATTACAATGATTTCTGATTCAAAAATCCATGTATATCGTCCTGGGGCAATGTATGTTGCATTTCATAAGGCCGCAGGTCATGAGTTTATACGTGACCAACGTTCTGTCCTTATGTTGGAAGTAGACTTCATAGTTGACAAAGCTGTTGAGATAAAAACGGATCAGAACTATGTAAAAGGTCAAAGTGGTACAAAATATAACTATGACTATCTTGTTTTAGCTACTGGATGTGAAGTTGCTGCTGATAGAATTCCTGGGCTACAAGAGGGTGGAGACTGGTTTTATAGTTATGAGGGTGCTAAAAAATTAGCTAAAAAGTTTGAGAAACTGCAAAAGGGTAGAGTTTTAGTTACTGTAAACTTCCCTAAAACTCCAAATATTCCGCATCAGTGTGGTATTGCACCAGTTGAGACAACTATGATGCTGCATGATTATCTAACTGAAAAAGGTGTTAGGGATAATGTAGAGATTGTTTATACTTACCCTACAAAAGCTCAAGTAGTGGAAGATGGACTTTTTCTACAAGCACCTACTTCTGACGTTCTTCCAATGATTTTTGACAGTATAGATGTAAAGCATAAAACTAGTTTTACACTTGAAAGAGTTGATGCTAAAACAAAAACTGCTTACTCTGAAGAGGGCGAAAAAATGGAGTTTGATATTCTTATGTCAACACCGCCATTTATTGCGGCTGAAGTTATTCGCAAATCAGGTCTGTCTCAAGCCCTTGATGATGAGGGATGGTTACCAACAGACAAAAAAACTCTTAAAGTTAAAGGTTTAAATAACGTTTATACTCTTGGAGATACTGTTGACTTGTCTGTTTCAAAAGCTGGTGGAACTATTCATAATCA
>Ga0193961_1000454_pt1 | contig 15895 bp, 10 predicted proteins | sample FB_4_MG_FD_140371 | JGI IMG/M metagenome (GOLD analysis project Ga0193961, IMG submission 140371) | Microbial mat bacterial communities from the Broadkill River, Lewes, Delaware, United States - FB_4_MG | ecosystem: Environmental > Aquatic > Freshwater > River > Microbial mats | place: USA...
CATCTTACTTTTTCAAACGTCCAGCAGCAGAAGTTATTCTGGACAAGTTGGTGCCAACGTTAGAGTTAGTTTTTGGCGCCGCCGTGATTATTGTTGTGTTGTCTATTCCTCTCGGTGTTTATTCTGCGATTCACCCAAAAAGCTTTTTTACTAAAGTGGTGATGGCGATGAGTAGTGTTGGTATCTCGATACCAGTGTTCTTAACCGCGATTATGCTGATGTATGTCTTCTCGATAGAGCTCGGCTGGCTCCCCTCCTATGGACGGGGTGATACGGCAAATTGGTTAGGTTGGGAATCGGGTTACTTTACCTTAGATGGCTTAGCTCATTTGGTGCTACCTTGTATTTCATTAGCGTCAATCATGTTGCCGTTGTTTATCCGCTTAGTGCGCTCTGAAATGTTGGAAGTGTTGAGCTCGGAATACATTAAGTTTGCTAAAGCTAAAGGACTGAGCTTAAAGAAAATTTACTACCAACATGCATTAAAGAACACCATGCTGCCAGTGCTAACCGTTGGTGGTGTGCAAATCGGTACTATGGTGGCATACACCATTTTGACTGAAACGGTATTCCAATGGCCAGGTATGGGCTTTTTGTTCCTAGAAGCGATTAACCGAGTCGATACTCCGTTGATCACTGCTTACGTTATTTTTGTCGGTTTAATTTTTGTGGTTACCAACACCATTGTCGACCTAATGTATGGATCGATTAACCCAACCGTAGACTTAACTGGTAAAGGAGCATAACCATGAGCCAAACAGCAGCTGCTCCTTCTCGTTGGGAGCGATTTAAACAATCGGATTTTCTATACTATTTTTTGCGCGATAAAGTGGCGATGTTCAGCTTCTCCATTTTTATGGTGTTTCTACTACTTGCGTTGGCTGCGCCAATCATCTCACCAACTGACCCATATGATCTGAGTTCTATCGACATTATGGACTCAGAGCTTCCGCCATCGTGGATGGAAGATGGTGAAGAACGCTTTGTTCTCGGGACCGATGAGCAAGGTCGAGATATATTATCGACCATTCTTTACGGTTCTCGACTCTCTCTCACCATTGGTTTTTTGGCGGTAGGTTTACAGCTCATTTTAGGTATCGTGATTGGTTTGTCTGCGGGCTACTTCGGTGGTCGCATCGATAGCTTCTTGATGCGTTTTGCTGATGTACAACTCTCTTTCTCTACCATGATGGTTGCAATTATTGTATCGGCTATTTTTAAAGCCAGTTTTGGTAGTGAGTTTTACAGTCAATATGCGGTGGTAATGTTGGTGGTGATCATTGGTATTGCGGAGTGGCCGCAATATGCACGTACGATTCGCGCCTCGGTGTTGGCTGAAAAGAAAAAAGAGTATGTGGAAGCCGCACGCGTAATGGGTTTTAAAGCTCCACGCATTATGTTCCGTCATATTCTGCCTAACTGTTTGTCGCCAATATTGGTTATCTCAACAGTGCAGGTGGCAAACGCCATTATGTCGGAAGCGGCACTTTCCTTCCTAGGTTTAGGTTTGCCAGTTGATCAACCGTCGTTAGGCGCCCTAATTAGTATCGGTTTTAACTACATTTTTTCAGGTGCATGGTGGATTACCGCTTTCCCAGGTGTTGTTCTCGTCACTTTGGTGCTGGTGATTAACCTACTCGGAGATTGGTTAAGAGATGTATTTAACCCGAAAATTTACAAAGGCTAACAATCTTAGTTTTTGATGATAAAGCCGCGATTTATTCGCGGTTTTTTTGTGGCTACTTATATGAAGCGCTAAATGTGAAATCTTTGTTTTTGCGTGATTACTTCGATGTTTACACCAAAGTGTTGTCTGATAGGGGGTTAAGTCGATTTGGGATTGGGCTGCTAAACTTTGTTACTGAAGTAATAGCCGATGACAGCGGCTCAGAATAGCTATATTTACGGTTGGAGGACAGGGTGAAGCATAGCAGAAGATTTATACACTTAACGCTTTCAAATGTAGCGTTAACTGCGTGGTTGGCGCTCTATTTCGCCATCATTTTAAACCTGCCAATTTATAAGGAACTTCAACATATCTTCAACCAGATGGAGAGTGTCAAAGTTGGTTTCGTACTCTCTATCCCGCTGTTTTTCTTTGCGGTATTAAACTTGTTATTTAACCTGTTTAGTTGGCCTTATATTACTAAGCCTTTTTTCATTCTATTGCTGATTTCGTCTTCGTTAGTGAGCTACGCTGGTTTTAACTACTCCACGGTTTTTGATGCAGATATGATCACCAATATCATGCAAACCGATAGCAGTGAGGCAAGCTCTTACCTTAGCGTTTATTCCATCGGATGGTTGTTATTGCTGGGTGTGATTCCCGCAATCATATTGGCGATGGTGTCGCTCAAGCAGGAGTCGTGGTTAAAGCTTATCGCTAAAAAGCTGGTTTCGATTGTGCTTTCAGTCGTTGTGATTGTGGCGATCGCTGCAGTGTATTACCAAGACTACGCTTCTGTTGGGCGTAATAACAGTTACCTCAAACGAGTGATAGTACCAACCCAGTTTGTCGGTGGTGTCGCTAGCTATGTTAAACACACTTATTTCACGACTCCGATAGCCTACAAAGAGTTGGGGATCGATGCCGAACAATCTGCTAGCGCATTGAAGCAAGCTCAAACCAAACCAAGCCTAGTTGTATTGGTGATAGGGGAGACGGCACGCTCACAAAATTATCAGCTGAATGGTTATCATCGTCAAACTAACCCATATACATCGAAGCTCGACGTGGTCTCATTTAAAAATGTTCACTCTTGCGGAACTGCTACCGCAGTATCTTTACCATGTATGTTTTCATTGATGACTCACGATAATTACGACCATGATACTGCCGTAAACCAAGACAATGTCATCGATATTCTTAAACGTGCTGGTGTGGCAATTGTTTGGGAAGATGATGATGGCGGAGACAAAACGGTGGCAGATCATATCGAACGAGAGATGATGGATCACTCACACAAGGATAGCCAGTGTGACGGCAATACTTGTTATGACATGGTGCTACTGGATGATTTTGATAAGAATATTGAAAAGTTATCAGGCAACCGCATGATTGCATTACATCTAATTGGTAGCCATGGCCCAACTTACTATAAACGTTATCCTAAAGAGATGGCGGCGTTTCAGCCTGATTGCCCGCGCGCCGATATAGAAAATTGTACCAACGAACAACTGGTTAATAGCTACGATAACACGATTCGCTATACCGATTATGTCTTAAGCCAGATCATTGAACGTCTTACGACCTTGCAGGGTAAATATAATACCGCTTTGGTTTATGTTTCTGACCATGGTGAATCGCTCGGCGAGGGCGGCATGTATTTGCATGGGGCTCCTTATGCATTCGCTCCGGATTATCAAACCACAGTGCCTTTGATTGTGTGGATGTCAAAGGGATTTCAACAAGTTAAACAAGTGAATTATGACTGCCTAAAGCATAATGTAGACAGTAAAACGGATTATTCGCATGATAATCTTTTCCACTCCCTACTGGGTATTATGGATGTTGAAACGTCTGTTTATCAGCCACAACTCGATATTTTTGCAGACTGTCGAACCTCGAATCGTTAACTGGATGTTCGAAAGAGTGATCGAACCGATTGTTTGACATCAAAATGTGCATAAACTGAGAGCCGTCATTTATTGCGGCTCTTTTTTTGCATCTACATTTTCTCAACAGTCATTGTTTTATGATGACAAGACGCAGTTTGTTGGTGAGGTGTAGATGAATATCAAAAGGAACGTTTTAACATTAAGTGACTCTAAACAGGGTCTATTTCAACGTCATGCCTCCCATAGCCAAACAGATAACAATAAAGGTCGATTAACCAATATGGATATTAAATTGCTGCCACTATCAACTACACGCGCCAAGTTACTGACGGTTGTCGCGCTGAGTGGAATTTGGCTTGCATTGCCTGCTAGTGCGGAAGAGTTTCTTTGTGATGCCAGACAGACGTCAACTCAAGAACTCCCACTTTTGTCTTCCTCCTGCCCAATAGGTAAAGGGCTATGGGGTAAGCAACAGCCGAAAGGCGAGCAGTCGACATTTTGGATTCAATGTGGTGTGTTGGCAAAACCATTATCAGTTGATGAAGCTAAAGTTATTTATCCGCATATATCAACCGATGTATGGGCAAAAATTGAAGGCAAAAATGCTCGTTGTTTAATTGGACCTTATCAGGACTTCGCCAAAGCAAGCAAAGATTTAAAAGCAGTTAAAAACCTCAAATCTTACCAAGAAGCGTTCATTCGTGAAGTTGTTGAAGGTGCAACGAGGGCAAGTGTTAAAACAGCGAGTAAAACGAGCTCTTTGGTTGCCGAAAAGGCGGTTGAAGCTCGTCAATCTACAACGATTATTCCGCCAGCCAAACCGGCTAAGGTTGCTCCCATCAAAGCCGTCCCAGTGGCAGCGGCGGTAGAGTCTAAATCGTTGGAGATCACTATTCGCCGCGAAGTAAAGGTCGCCAATATGCACTTTAAGGTGCCATACCTTCCTTTCAGCGATGATCAGTTTTATATGGAATACGACAAACCATGGAATCGCTTAAGCTACGAAAAAGCGAATGAGGTATGCCAAGCACTCAATATGAGTTTGCCGAACAAGCAGCAGTGGCAAACGTTGCTTGATGCGAATGTCATGAAGAGCAACCAGTGGCCAATGTTCCTACCTTATTGGGGCGCTGAGAATACAGCCCTGTTTACCAGTGGGAAAGTCACTACCACCTCTGGCAAGTCACTACTGAATGTGATGTGTGTAAGGTAAAGTGCAACGGCGTCTTAGAATAAGCTGACATGCCCAAATTGATGGACTCGAAGTGTTGTAATCTTCGAGCCCAATTTACCTAGTTCACCCCTTTAAATCTAGCGACATCTTCGGTTAAGCCTTGCATCGCGCCGACAATGGTATTGCAAGCCTCTCGACTGTTCGCCATTAGGGTTTCACGTTGGTGCCCTTGTACCGCGATATTTTCAATATGTCCACTGATGTCGTTGAGGCTATCACTACTAGAGCGAGTCTCTTCTGCAATTTTTGCATTCATATCAAACAGCTTAACTAACTCATTTCTGAGTTCGCTGAGTGATTGAGATGCTTGGTGTTGTTCTGCCAAGCTATTTTCACTGCTTTGGTGGATGAACGTCATTTGCTCTGTGACGTTGGCTGCCGCGCTCATCAAGCTGTTGATGATTTCTTGGATTTCGCTAGTGGAGTCGAGGGTTCGTTGAGAAAGGCTCCGAACCTCATCTGCGACCACGGCAAAGCCTCTGCCATGTTCACCTGCTCTTGCTGCCTCAATAGCAGCGTTAAGTGCGAGAAGGTTGGTTTGTTCTGAGATTGCACTGATCACTTCCAGTACTTTTAAGATTCGCTCAGTATGCGTATTCAAATCGTTTAAGTCTTGCTGACTCTTTTCCATATTGACTTGCAAAGCTTGTGTACTGGAAACGCTACTATCCATAATACGTTCAGTTTGGGTTAGCGAGGTTTGCCCATTTTCTGAAAGTGTTTTTATTTCATCACAGAAGATCACTAGCCCGTCGAGTGCCACATTAATCTGTTGCGTTGTGGTGGCTATATTGTCGAGTGAACCTTGCTGCTCTTGAGAGGCTCGATTAACGTGCTCTGAGTTTCCTTTTAATGTGTAAGCCGCTTTCGCTGAGCTATCAGTGGTGAGCTTAACTTGCTGCATTGCCCCTTGCAGGCAATCTAAGAAGTGATTGAATTGCTTAGCGACATCGCCAATTTCGGCGTTATCGTCAACCTCAACATGTTGACCTAAATGCAATTGAGTGGCTGTATGCTCAATTCCTTCGGTGAGCTGGCGTAGTGGTCTAATTAATGCGTTAACTAGCCAATACATCACCATCATTGCAATTGCGCCAACAACCAGTGCTACAACTAGTGTCTTCCATGCCATGGTTTTGATTGGTCCCATCAAAACGGAAGTTGGGGTCTCTAGCACCACAAAGCGTTGAATAGTTGGCACCCATTTGGAGGCAATAAACAGTTCTTCTCCACCAATTTTACGGGTAGTAATTTGAAATTCTTTGTTTTTATCCAGCAGCCCCTCGAAAGCTTGTGCGCTGTTCTCTGCCGTAATCACACTACCTTCCGGCAGCACGTTCAGGTTGCCGAGTTCATCAACTAACATCGCGGTGCCACTTTGCCCAATAGACTGGTTCTCGACTAGTTCCACCATGCTGTTGACGTTAACACCAAGACCGGCAACCACAAAAGGCTCGTCTGAATCTGTTTTGTTCATTGCGCTGCGGTAGTTGATAAACATGAACTTGTTGCCGTTTACTTCATCAAGATTAAGTTCGTAGGTTTGCTGCGTTGCCAGAAATTCACCGTAGAAATAACCGTTCACATAGTCTTCTAGCAACATACGATTGAAATCGCCTCCCGCTTCTACAAAGTACTCTTGCCCATAAGCGCTTTCGGCACTTAGAAACAAAATATCGGCGTTAGATAAGTTTTTAATATGATTAAAGCTATTTTGGATCGCACTCGCATCGGCAGCTAGATAAGGTGAGTTTAACCATTTAGCTACTTCAAGTGATTCGGTTAGCGCTTGAGCGTGATTGAGCGATGGCAGCAAGGAGTTGGTGATCTTTGCACCTAAGCTATCAAGCTGGCTAGGAATGGTCTCTCTGAGTAGAGTTTGTTGTTGCAGTCTAAAATCGTGGTTAGCGAGGTACAAAGCGACGCTAGCAATACTGACTAAAGTCAGTAGAGAAAAAGTAATAAAAATCCGAATTCGGATCGACAGGTGGCTCCAATGGCGCATAAAACTCTCCCTAATAGTCCATTCCCAGACACAATTAAAATAATGTGTAACTGGTTGCGCATTAGTTTAAGAAGGGAATAGCTTCAAGAATATGACAAGTTGTAACTTTGAAAGGGATACATGAATTGACTCGCACTAAAGTACTAGTCTTGTTTCATATTTGCAGTTAAAGAACTTGTTCAATTGCTTTTGTTTGAAGACAGTATCACCAGCCATGAATTAATAGACCACATTAAGAGATTGCAGTAATGATTACAGCCAGTGTTGATGGGGTTTTATTGTCCGTTATCGATTGATTTAGTTGCTCATTATTCTTAGTTAGCCACGACGGTTTAGTTGCTTTTTGGGTCAACAATAAAAGCTCAATGATAAGTTAGGGGTTTACATTGTTATAGCTGAGCTGTAGGTTAATACACTATCAATTTAGTTAAACGGAGGTCTTTATGAAAAATTTGAATAACTTGCACCTTCGTTGTGTTCTGCCTACAGCTAACTGTCGATTTAGCTTTACTCTAGTTTTTATTAACTAGGGTTAGTCACTTCGCTGGCCCTAAAGAGGGTTGGCGGTCTAGTAATTTCAATTTCCCCATTCCTCTCTCGGTCAGGTAAATTTTAACCGTAACGAGGAAATTATGATCAAAAATAAACGTCTTACTATGCACTCTCTCTGTAAAGAGAGGTATTAATAATGTCTGCAGTTCGCCAAGGGTTTTCATCACGTATCGGTTTTATTTTTGCTGCGGCAGGTTCGGCGGTAGGGGTCGGTAATATCTGGGGTTTTCCCACTCAAGCAGCCCAAAATGGTGGTGGTGCCTTTTTATTGGTTTACCTGATCATGGTGGTTATTCTTGCTTATCCTATGCTGGTGGCTGAGCTGACTATCGGGCGCTTAACCAAACGCAATCCGGTTGCGTCACTGCGTGCATTAGGTGACACCTCTCAGTGGCAGAAAATCGGTTCATTGGTTGGAGTATTGGGCATATTAGCTTTGTCGCTGATCCTTTCTTTCTACGCCATTATTTCTGGTTGGCTGGTTTCTTTTATGGCGGCTCCATTTTTTTCATTACTCGGTTTAGAAAGCGCCGCCAGTTGGTTAACGGAGTTTTCAACCAGCCGTAACCTAACCATGATGCTTATCTTCCTACTATTGACGATCAAAGTGGTGGGGAGCGGTGTGACTGAGGGAATTGAACGTTGGTCTCGCCGACTAATGCCTTTGTTGTTCTTACTGCTGTTACTCATGACGGCTTACATACTAACTCTACCTGGCGCTATAGTTGGCTTAGAAATGTACTTAGTGCCTGATTTTAGCCAGGTGATGAATCCTGACTTAATCGTCAGTGCTATGGGACAAGCTTTCTTTTCACTCTCTATTGGTGTGTGTGCCTTGATGGTATATGGCAGCTATTTAAATAGTGAAGAAAACTTGCCTAAGACAGCCGCTATTGTGGCGGGTTTAGATACCTCAGTGGCATTCCTTGCCGGGTTATTAATATTGCCAGCTATGTTTGTTGCACAAAACAATGGTGTGGAAATATACACAGCTGAGGGTAGTTTAAAATCTTCCGATACGCTGGTCTTTACTGTACTGCCATCGATGTTTGATGGGATGGGCGTTGCGGGCTCTATCCTCGCTATCGGCTTTTTTGCCTTGATGGTTATCGCGGCACTGACTTCAGCGATTTCTATGCTGGAAGCGCCAGTCAATACGTTAACCGAAGAAACTCAATTACCTCGAAACCGAGCGGTGTGGGTGGTGGGTGGAGCCGTTGCCATCGTCTCTGCTGTGATTGTATTTAACTTCAATAGCTTGTTTGGTTTGGTTGTGACGCTAACCACGGTGTATGCACAGCCTTTATTGGCATTAGTTTTTGGTTTGATGCTGACTTGGGTATTACGCCGAGATCGCTTGCTTAAAGAAATGCAAGAAGGCAACCCAAAGCTCATGGAAGGGGTTTTCTGGAAAATCTGGCCTTGGTATGTGAAGTTTGTTTGTCCACTGATGATGTTGTTGGTGTTTTTCTATTAATAGGGATTTAGGCAAATAAAAAACAGGTTATAAGCGCACTGCGCCTATAACCTGTTTTATTAATTGAAGTGATGTCGCTATTTGTTAATGCAGCAATTAGCGCATGGTAACAAATTCTTCAGAGCCGGTTGGGTGGATGGCCACAACAGCATCGAAATCTTCTTTGGTTGCGCCCATTTTCATTGCAACGCCAAAACCTTGGATCATTTCATCGACGGCAAAACCAATACCGTGCAGACCAACAACTTTTTCATCTTCACCGGCACAAACCAGCTTCATTTTGCATGGTTGACGGTGTTGAGTGACAGCCGTGTACATCGCGGTAAAGCTTGAAGTGTAAACCTTCACATTCTCTTCGCCATATTGTGCAATCGCTTCTGGCTCAGAAAGACCAATCGTGCCGATTGGTGGGTGGCTAAAGACAACCGTTGGAACTAAGTTGTAATCCATTTTTGCGTTAGTCTTGTTGTTGAATAGGCGCTCAGACAACTGACGACCCGCTTTTACTGCTACTGGTGTTAGCTCAATGCCACCTTCCATGATATCGCCAACACAGTAGATGCCTTTTACGTTGGTTTGTTGATATTCATCGACTTTGATGTAGCCTCGATCATTCGTTGCAACGCCTGTTACACTGAGGTTGATCGCGTCCGTTGCTGGGTGACGACCGATTGCCCAGATTAGTTGGTCAACGTTTTGGCTTTCACCGTTTTCTAAATGCAATGTTAGGCTGCCGTCTGCTTCTTTTACCACTTGTTTTGGTACCGAGTGGGTATGCAGTGCCGGACCTTCTGCGTTCATCACTTCAACCAATGTCTCGATGATCATTGGGTCAAAGCTACGTAGTGGCGACTCTTTACGACAGAATAGATGTGTCTCTGTGCCAAGTGCACTCAGCACGCCTGCAATTTCAACCGCAATGTAACCTGCGCCAACCACAGCAACGCGTTTTGGCTGTTCAGCCAAGTCAAAGAAGCCGTTTGAGTCGATGCCATATTCTGCGCCAGGAATATTAGGGATCGTTGGACGACCGCCGACGGCAATTAGGATATGGTCGGCAGTGTACTGCTCACCGTCTACTTCAACCGTGTTCTCATCAATAAAGGTAGCAAAGCCCTTAATCACGTTTACTTTGTTGTTGCCGAGTACGCGATCGTAAGATTGGTGAATGCGACCAATGTAAGCTTGGCGGTTTTCAACTAATTTGCTCCAATCAAAGCCTTTTACTTCAACATCAAAGCCGTAGTCAGCCGAGTATAGGTTGATTGCTTCTGCAACCTGAGCACCATGCCACATCACTTTTTTCGGTACACAACCTACGTTAACGCAGGTACCGCCAAGATCTTTTGCTTCAATAAGAGCTACTTTAGCGCCGTACATAGCCGCACGGTTTGCTGATGCAATACCGCCACTACCGCCGCCAATACAGATATAGTCAAAATGAGTCGCCATTATTTTCTCCAATAAGTGTTAGGGGAAGACATTGTCTTCGGCTCCCTGCATTAATTTTTATATTCCATAATGATAATAAGGGCAGATTGGTTGAACTCAATCTGCCCTGCTAAATTTTGCGTTTATTCCGGCACAATCCAATCGACTTTCCAGTGACCTGTCGCTGGTGCTATCGCTTCTTTTAGGAAAGGCAGAATTTCTTTCATTTGGTTTTCCAGCATCCAAGGTGGATTGATAACAATCATCCCTGAAGCGGTCATACCGCGCTCGTTAGTATCAGGTGATACACCAAGCTCAATTTGTAGAATTTTACGAATTCCGAGACCTTCTAAGCCTTCAATCATATCTTCGATATCACAGCGGTTTACCACTGGGTACCAAATTGCGTAGATACCGGTCGCCCAACGTTTGTGGCTTTGGTAAATTGCTTGCACTACGTCGCGGTATTCTTTTGCTAGTTCGTATGGTGGATCAATCAGCACCAAACCACGGCGTTCTTGCGGTGGTAGGCTGCCTTTCAGACGCTTAAAGCCATCTTCTTTATAGATGCTCACTTGGCGATCGCGGTGGAACTCTTGTTCTAACAGTGGGTGATCGGCTGGATGAAGCTCTGTTAGCATCATACGGTCTTGTGGGCGGATTTGCGCACGGGCAACACGAGGTGAACCTGGGTAGTAACGCAGATTCTCACCGTTGTTCAATGTTTTGATTGAATCGATGTAGCTTGCGATCTCTTCAGGAATGTTCGGGTTGTCCCAAATGCGAGCAATGCCTTGTTTGTATTCGCCAGTTTTTTCAGACCACTCATGAGTTAAGTCGTAACGACCAACACCGGAATGGGTATCGTGGTAAACAAAAGGCTTATCTTTTTGCTTTAGCGCATCAAGAATAAGGCTTTGCACAATGTGCTTAACGACGTCGGCATGGTTGCCAGCATGAAAACTGTGACGATAACTCAGCAAGGGACACTCTCAACGGTCTTTTAGACCATAGTCATAGGATTAATAATACGGCTTAGTATATACCCAAGTTTATCCAAGATGCAGTATTTGCCTTATTGAGCTTGTTTCGGCTCAGTGAAGAAATTTAATCGCTGTTTATACAAGCTTGTGACCATAATCATCTAGGCACCTATTGAAAATCACTTAACTTACCTATATTTAACTAAGATGTGATTATTAAAGAAAAGACGAACTTGTCAGTTCGCTTTGTGCAAACAAAAGGAATGCATTATGTCTAATCCGCTTCTTACCTTTACCGACTTACCGCCGTTCTCGCAAATTAAGCCTGAGCACATCAAGCCAGCAGTCGAGCAAGCGATTAGTGATTGCCGCGACAAGATTGAACAAGTATTGGCAAACAGTAGCGAGCCGACTTGGGATACGATTATTGTGCCAATCGAAGAGGTGGATGACCGCTTAAGCCGTATTTGGTCACCCGTAAGCCATATGAATTCAGTGATGAACAGTGATGAATTACGCGAAGCGTATGAAAGCTGTTTACCAATTTTATCTGAGTACGGCACTTGGGTTGGTCAGCACAAAGGTTTGTTTGATGCTTATAAGGCAATCAAAGCGAGCGACGCGTTTGTAACACTAAATCAAGCGCAACAAAAAACCATTACCGATGCACTGCGTGACTTTGAGTTGTCTGGCATTGGCTTGCCAACCGAAGAGCAGCGCCGCTATGGTGAAATCAGTAAGCGTATGTCTGAGCTAGGCTCGCAGTTTTCTAATAATGTATTAGATGCCACCATGGGTTGGACTAAGCACATTACTGATGTGAAAGATCTCGCTGGTATGCCGGAGTCAGCGCTTGCAGCGGCAGAAGCAGCAGCGCAATCTAAAGAGTTAGAAGGTTACTTGCTGACGTTAGATATTCCATCTTACCTGCCAGTGATGACTTACTGTGACAACCAAGCACTGCGCCAAGAGCTGTATGAAGCGTATGTGACTCGAGCTTCAGATCGTGGTCCAAACGCGGGCAAGTGGGATAACAGCGAAATCATCGCAGAGAAGCTAAAACTGCGTCATGAAATTGCACGCATGCTCGGCTTTAGCACTTACAGTGAAAAATCACTAGCAACCAAAATGGCAGAAACGCCAGAGCAAGTGCTTGGGTTCCTAAATGACCTAGCAACCAAAGCGAAGCCGCAAGGTGAGCGTGAAGTTGAAGAGCTGCGTCAGTTTGCGAAGAGTGAGTGCGGTGTAGAAGAGCTAAACCTGTGGGATATCGCTTACTACAGCGAAAAGCAAAAGCAGAATCTATTCCAAATTTCTGATGAAGAGCTACGCCCTTATTTCCCTGAAGAAAAAGCGGTCAGTGGTCTGTTTGAAGTACTTAATCGTGTCTTCGGTATGCAAGTGACAGAGCGCCAAGGTATTGATACTTGGCATGAGTCAGTGCGCTTCTTCGATATCTTTGATGGCGAAAACACGCTACGTGGCAGCTTCTATTTAGATTTATACGCCCGTGAACATAAACGTGGTGGCGCGTGGATGGATGACTGTCGTGGCCGTCGCATTACTCAATCTGGTGAGTTACAAACCCCCGTTGCGTACCTAACATGTAACTTCAATAAGCCAGTAGGTAACAAACCAGCACTGTTTACTCATGATGAAGTGGTAACCCTGTTCCATGAGTTTGGTCATGGTATTCACCATATGCTGACTCAAGTGGATGCGGGTGCCGTTTCTGGTATTAACGGCGTGCCTTGGGATGCTGTTGAGCTACCAAGCCAGTTCCTAGAAAACTGGTGCTGGGAAGAAGAGGCGTTGGCATTTATCTCTGGTCACTACGAAACCGGTGAGCCACTGCCAAAAGAGATGCTTGATAAAATGCTTGCAGCGAAAAACTTCCAATCAGCGATGTTTATTTTGCGTCAGCTTGAGTTTGGATTGTTCGATTTCACCCTGCATACAGAATACGATCCTGAAGTGGGACCTCGCGTATTAGATACGCTAGCAGAGGTGAAAGCCAAAGTAGCGGTATTGCCAGGTTTAGAATGGAACCGTTTCTCGCACAGCTTTAGCCATATTTTTGCTGGTGGATACAGCGCGGGTTACTACAGCTACTTATGGGCAGAGCTACTCTCTTCAGATGCATTCTCACGTTTCGAAGAAGAGGGTATCTTCAACAAAGAAACCGGCGCCAGTTTCCTGAATAACATCTTAGAGATGGGTGGCAGTGAAGAACCAATGGAGCTGTTTAAACGCTTTAGAGGTCGTGAGCCACAGATTGATGCTCTATTGCGTCATTCAGGCATCATCGCTTAACCCTGCCTATTTGGTGTTGCTACGTTGTTGTCCTGCGCTCGCAAATCTCATCACATAGTTTGTCTATGTGATGAGGCTTTGCTCTTTGGTCGCCTAGTAGCAACGCCAACTAGTTTGGGTAAGTGTTGGGTAATATGTTCTGCGTTGTGGTGGTAGCTTTGCTTTGAGAATGGTTCACTATGCTCCTAGATAGCTCCAACTTAGCTGCCTAGCAGAAACTCTCAACTACTTTGAGAATTGAGTTTAGATACGAACAAAAGCCTTCCGTTTGGAAGGCTTTTTGCTATGTGGGGTATTTGGTTTTTGGGGGGTTAGCTTTGCAGTTTGCTTTTAATTAGCTTATCGGCAGAGATTGGTCCCGGTCCCCACACGATGACGATGAGGATCATCAAGCCCCATAATTGGTGGTCATAAAAGCCTTGTTCCCATAAAACAGGGTAAGAGACAACGGCGATGATATTAAACACAAATAAGATAGCCGCCATGGGACGAGTGAATAACCCGAGCGCGAGGAATATAGGTAAAATCAGCTCTGCGGCAGTACCCATGTAAGCCGCAAGCTCCCATGGTAGTAACGGAACTTGGTATTCCAGTTCAAACAAATACAACGTGCTGTCCCAAGTGGCAATTTTTACCAAACCAGAGTTGAAGAAAACCCAAGCAACCCATAAACGACAAAATAGAAGCAGTAGCGGTACGAACATACATTGCAGTTTGCCTATCAGGTCATCATAGCTCTCAATCATGTTTTTTGTTGTCATGGTTATCTCCTAAATACTATTCGCTTGCCAATTGAGCTGGTAACGAAAATCCGGCAAGTAAATTGAGTTCGATGATTTTATTCAGCGCGCTGAGGCAGTGTGGTTCTATGCCACCGAGTGTGAGCTGTTGGCGGAAACCATCAAGTAATTGATAGCTATGTTTATCAAGCGCCAAGCTCCAAACCTCTCCTGATTCATTACAAGCACAGACCCCTTGCTGAGCTTGTTGAATATCCAAACTTGAGAGTTGTTCATCGTGATGGTTTATTGCTTGTTGTAACGCATAGACGGCAAAAGGACTGGTAAGCAATACGACATCAGGGTGTAGGTGAAAGCAAATATTAGCGTGTTGCTCTGTGGGTATTTGAGCTAAATCGGCCAAGCTGTATTGCACGGAATTATTGCGTGAAAAGAGCTGTTGGCTAACATCAATGGCCCACTCAAAACGCGCCACTTCCGCAATATAAGGCGCCGCTTGCATCACCGCATCAAACTGTCGCAGTGATTGGTCAAAGTGTTCACCGTAGTGAGTGACATCACCACGAGTTAAAGGCTGATTGAGTACGTGATGACGGGCAACTTGAGTAAAGCTCTCCTCCCCGAGCAGCGCTTGTACCATGGGGTAAGTAGCCTGCAAAACTTCACTTAAACTGATGATGAAGTTATTCCGATAGATTTGCATTCGTTCGTCAGCACTAAATACGTCGCTAACAATGGAACACTCTTCACCACTAGCTTGGTAGTGGAGGGCGCGGGAAAATTGATGCTGAAGATCGGCGAGATTCATGATGCCTCCCTTGCAACATTGCGCTCGATGCTATGTACAATCGCACTGGCTTTTGCTGCCTCAGACAGTAGAACGTCAGGTTCCGGAATATCCAAATCCCACTCAATTAATGTATGTCTCGCACCATGCTGAGCCACCCATGATTGAAACAACTGCCAAACTTCATCGCTGACTGGACGGCTGTGTGTATCAATCCATATTTCGCCTTTATCGAGTTGTTTTACCGTAAAGCCTGCCAAATGAATTTCATCCACGGCATCTGCAGGAATACCTTGTAAATATTGGTGCGCGGTAAAACCATGGTTAAAGGCTGAGACATGGATATTGTTAAAGTCGAGCAGTAATCGGCACTGTGTGCGTTGTTGAACCTCAGCCAGGAAGTCCCATTCAGTAATCGTAGAGTGGGTAAATTTGAGATAGCTGGATGGGTTCTCAATCAGCATTGGGCGTTTCAGTGCATCTTGTACTTCCAGTACATTACGGCAAAAAACATCCAGCGCCTCTTCGGTGTATGGCAGTGGTAGCAAATCATTAAAGTAGTGGCCACCGTTTTCACTCCAGCTTAGGTGATCAGAAACTAACATCGGCTCTATCTCATTGACTAGCGAGCCAAGTTGTTGAAGATGTTGGCGGTTAATGCGCTCAACACTGCCAAGTGATAAACCTATTCCATGACAACTAATTTGGTATTGCTGACGAATTTTTCGTAGTTGTTGTCGAGCAATAGAATCGGGCTTGAAGTAATTCTCACTGTGGATCTCTAACCAAGAGAGTTGCGCAGGCTCGGTTAAAAA
>Ga0193961_1000456_pt1 | contig 15852 bp, 6 predicted proteins | sample FB_4_MG_FD_140371 | JGI IMG/M metagenome (GOLD analysis project Ga0193961, IMG submission 140371) | Microbial mat bacterial communities from the Broadkill River, Lewes, Delaware, United States - FB_4_MG | ecosystem: Environmental > Aquatic > Freshwater > River > Microbial mats | place: USA...
ACATTACCCAACCCACACTCGACGCTTGGTTTTGTTATTCTCTAATCTACCAACCTTGGGCTTGGAATTATGGATAGTACTCTAACCATTTAGTGATGGTATTTGATGGTCAAATCACGAACTTAAAGCAACATATGTTCATCGTATATCCTGGTCAACATTACGTTAATGGCAATGATTAGTCAGGCTGTTTCGACACGGCAACATGTAAAAATTGTTATCCACACCTAACCCATTAAGACTCGGGACAATACTTAAGGTTAACCCCCTCACTTTTTCCGTTCCAACAACTGTAATTTGAGTTAAGATCCACACCTTAAAAAACCGCGACTAACGATTCTAATATTTATGGAAAAATCCCAGCTACGTTTCACTTTATACGGCTGTACTGCAATCCTTTTCTGGAGCTGCTTACTTGCATGTGCAAGACTGGTTACTGAGCATTTAGGTCCCGTAGGCGGCGCCGCAATGCTTTACACCACTGCCTCTGTTTTACTTATATTAGTATTGGGCATCCCTAAATTGTCACTGTTCTCTTTTCGCTATCTGGTGATTGGTGGTGCTCTGTTTGTCTGCTATGAAATTTTTCTCGCGCTATCATTGGGTTATTCCCACAGTCGCGCCCAATCGATCGAAGTATCCATAGTCAATTATCTATGGCCAGCACTCACCGTTTTGTTTGCTGTACTAACAAGCAGTAAACGCCCAAGCTGGTTACTTTACCCGGCCATCATTCTCGCTTTCTTTGGGGTAGCAATAACAGTTAGTGGTGATCAAGGTTTTTCAATTTCACAACTCTTTGCCAATATCAGCAGTAACCCTCTGGTTTATTTCATGGCGTTTACTGGTGCCATTTTATGGGCTATTTATTGTAATCTCACTCGCAGACAGCAGTCGAAACACAACGCAATTACCCTTTTCTTCATCGCCACTGCCTGTGCTCTTTGGATAAAATACGCGTTCTCCAATGAACCTCCGATGGAATTTAGCTGGACTGCTTCACTCACTTTATTGGTGACAGCATTTCTAATGGCGGGGGGCTATGGGCTTTGGAACATTGCCATTATTGGCGGTAATATGGTGTTTTTGGCAACGTTGTCTTACTTCACACCCATCTTCTCGGCGGTATTTTCTTCTATAATTTTAGGCGTATCTTTAGGTGCTAGCTTTTGGCAGGGCGTGACTATGGTTACCATCGGTTCATTGGTTTGCTGGTTGGTCACCCGAGAGAAGAAAACAGCCCCTCCTATTGAAGAAACAACATCATCAGCAAACTCTTGATCACAACTGAGCGAGTTTCTTTTCTCCGAGTGTGTATCACTTAGAGCTCGCTCTTCTCCTCTTTTAAAACTCATTCAACAAACCCATTTGTTAGCAACAATTCATTCCTTCAGAAAATAAAGCTTGCGAGCGATGCAACATTTTAAAGTTAACAACATGTAAATGTTTGATGATAAAAGTCACTTCCTTTACTCTATTAACTCGCTAATAACCCGTAGTTTGTAATCAAACGGATGTAGCGATATTTACCAATAGACGAAGAAGAGTTTAACGATGAAGATTGTAGGTTTCACCGATCTAAAACGGGTCTATAACGGTTACCAACACGAGATTTATCAAGCGATACGCGAGGTCGATGCTCAATGCGTTGCGATTAAAGTTCCCGTCAGTACCTTCCCTGAACCACGACAGATAGTAGCACTGCAACGTGAACACCAAATCCTTAATCTAATCGGCGGTCAAGGTATACCAAAAGCGGTAGATTTTATTGAATTCAAAAACTCAGCATGTGTTGTTCGTCAGTGGGTTGAAGGAATCTCACTGCGAGACTATTTTGAACAACAAACGGTTTCACTCCATCAAGGGCTGTTAATCAGCATTGAACTCGCACGTATAATTGGTCAACTGCATCGACAGAACTATTGCCATCGAGATATCTCCGAAGGCAACATCATCATTAATACTAAATCTAACCAACTCACATTGATCGATTATAGTTCCGCACTCGAATTTCCAAATCGTGCGCGCAGGGTGATCAAACCAAAATTCATCGAAGGTTCAATCTCTTACATGTCACCAGAGCAAACCGGCCGAATGAACCGTGGTCTAGATTTTCGTACCGATTTTTATTCTTTAGGTGTACTACTTTACCAGCTCTTTACTCAACGATTACCATTCACCACACAAGACAACAATCGACTCATTCATAGCCATATTGCATTAGAACCAAAGGCCCCCTCTTCTATTTCAGCTGACATCCCAACCGTGTTATCAAACATCATCCTCAAGTTGATGAGTAAATCTCCTGACGCTCGCTACCAAAGTGCTCAGGGTATTCAAGCCGATTTAGAACGTTGCCTATTGGAATGTGTGCAAGGCGACACCTATGCAGAGTTCGAACTCGCAACCGAAGACCTACGTGATTGGTTTATCATCCCTGATAAGTTATATGGTCGTAAAAACGAAACACACTCTCTTGTTAAGGCTTTTGAACAAACTCGACTTAGCAAAGGTCAATTACTCTTTGTCACCGGGCCTTCGGGTATAGGTAAAACATCATTGATTAAAGAGTTGTATCGCCCACTCGCAGAACAAGGCGGCTACATCTCTAGTGGTAAATACGACCAAGTCATGCGTCATCAACCTTATTTTGGGGTGATACAAGCACTGAGTGGTTTGATTAAGCAAATCATTGCTGACAACGAATCTCGCCGACAATTTTGGCAAACGCAGATCCTTCAAGGTGTCGGTCACAATGGGCAAATTCTTATCGACGCCATTCCTGAACTCGAGTATTTGATAGGCAAACAACCGCCAGTAGCAATCATTTCAGACGACGCGAGCTCTACTCGATTTAACACTACGTTTTACAATCTCTTGTACACACTAAGTCATTCAGGCGTACCTTTAGTGCTGTTTTTTGATGACCTACAATGGATAGACCAAGCAAGCCTCGCGCTAATTGAAGCGCTAACGCCAACCCTTAGTGAATCAACATTAATGCTAATTGGGGCATATCGTTCCAACGAAGTTGATAACAATCATCCATTAATGTTGTCAATGCCACGCTTTGAATCTAATTGTACCAATACATCGCGCATCGAATTAAGCCAGTTGCCAAGCGATAGCTTGAATGAATTATTATATGACACGCTTGATCTCACTGAACCAGAATCGAGCCAACTCAATCGATTGATTTTCGAAAGAAGCCATGGTAACCCGCTGATATACAGAACAATGTTATTTACGTTGTACAGCCAGAATTCGGTTTGCTATGACTACGACCTACACCAATGGCGTTGGAACCGTAAAGCCGTTGAAGCAATGCCTCATGCGCAAAACTCGGTCGCAATGCTTAAGAACAACATGCGAGAGTTCACCAACGAAACGATTGAATTAATCAAAACTGCAGGTTGTATTGGCAATCACTTTGACCTCGACTTACTGGCTAGATTAACTCGCTCTACAAAAGTGATGGCAGCACAATCTCTATTACCAGCAATCATTAAAGGGTTCATACAACCTTTAGATGATGACTTTGAGCTTTATACCAACACTTCAGGCGACAAATTACCGAACATTTTCTTCAAGTTTACTCACGATAGAGTTCAGCAAGCTGCATATGGATTAGTGACTGAGGCTGAGCAAGCGCAGACACATTGGCAAATAGGTCTAACCCTACTTGATGGGCTTGATGAACGACAACAAGAAACAAAACTATTTGATGCTGTAGAGCACCTTAACCAAGGATCTATTCACGCTTCAAGTGCTCAGTCAACTATGCTCATCGACTTTAACCTAAAAGCAGGTAAACGTGCTAAGCAATCAGCCGCTTATGATGTTGCCTATTCATGCTTAGAAAAGGCTTTCATTTCGATTGGAAAAGAGGCATTCAGCAGTGGTTCAGAGTACGCCATTGAAGTAGGGCTCGAATTCGCCCAGGCCTGCTATCTTGCCGGTCAATTCGATCAAGCAGAGAGCTTGTATCAACAGATAAAAGCAATCACAACATCAGAAAGGGACTTATTAAAGCTCGCCAACATACAAGCGAAACAGTATCACCACCAAGGTTTGTACCAACAATCTGTAGAACAAGGTTTCCAAGCATTGCGTTTGTTGGGCATTACTTTACCTGACGATGATGACAAGTTACTCGAATTGTTTGCTGAGCAAAAAGCACAAATTGAACGCGTTTTACAAACGACAACACTTGATGTCGTCTATCAGCAAGATCACGTTGAAGATGAAGACTTCTCTCTCACTCTAGCGTTACTATTTGACATGTTTGGCAATGCTTATCTTCTAGGACGGGGACCCCTGCTCGCCGCCATCGCTGCAACGAGTGCTCGTTTGGCGATTGAACGTGGTAATTGCGCAGTTTCATCGGTCTGTTTCATTCACTACGCTACTATTCTCTGTTCAAGTGGGGAATATCTCGAGGGGCATCAATTTGGTCGCCTCGCTGTAAAACTCGCTGATAAGTACCAACATCCAACATATAAAAACTACACCTATCATGTATTTTCGCTGGGTATTAATCACTGGCGCGAACCGCTAAGTAACAGCTACTACTACTGGCACGAAGCATCAAAGCTATCTAAAGAATCCGGTTCTCCGTTTGCAGGGTGGGTATTTTTGCAACTCCCTCACTTGCTATTTGCCTCTGGCACCCAGTTAGCAAAAGTAGAACAGCAAGTTATTGAAAGCTACGAGTACTTAAACTCCAACCAACTGCATGACATTGCTAAGCTACTGAACATTATTGTTGATCAACCGTTGCGCCACCTTACAGGCAAGACCTTCAGTTTCGATTCACTTGATGATGCTAATTTTTGCACTGCTGAATTAATGGCGACATTCAAAGACGCACCATTTTTCCTAGGTCACACCGTCTATTCCGTACTGCGAGCAACGTTACTTAGTCGTAATTTTCAACCAAGTAAGCAGTTATTCGAATGGCTACCCGTGATAGAAAACACGGTTCAAGCACAGATCATATTAGTCGACAGCTACTTATTCACCGCGCTCCATTTGTGCGCAAATTATAATCACGTTGCTGAAAGCGAAAAGCAACAGCACTTGTCTGCCATCAGCGAAATTGTGACCAAATTTGAGCGTTGGGCTCAACTTTGTCCGAGTAACTATCTTCATAAATTGCAGATGCTACAAGCGGAATTACTGCGTTTAAAAAATAGGCCAATAGAGGCGCTCAATTTATATGAACAAGCCAGAGAATCTGCACTTGAGTCTCGATTCCTAATGGACGCGGCTTTATGTGATGAACTGGCGGGTTTTTTCTGGCTTGATTTGGGAGTTACCTATCAGTCGGACTCTTATTTACGAAGGGCGATTTCGGGTTACCATCAATGGGGCGCAAGTGGAAAAGTGACTTGGCTAAAACAACATTTCCCTCATTTGAGCAATAGCTACGACAATCATATTACGCAGCTAAACAGTACTCTCTCTTCTACCGTTGAGACCGATGACTTTTCAGCTGGGCTTGATATGAAATCGGTGTTAAAAACCTCACAAGCGGTTTCTCAACATATCCACCTTGATACTCTCGCCAAAGAACTACTCGACCTTGCAGTGGAAAATGCTGGCGCAACTCAAGGTATCTTATTACTTGAAAATGAGAACAAGTTTACCGTTACACATACATCGAATGTGGATACGTCGAAGAAACAAACAGTCAATATTGAGTACACTCAATCATCTTCTCTTTCTCATGCAATGGTCCGCTATGTATTGAAGCTATGCCAACCTGTGGTGTATACGTCGAGTGGTCATAGTGAGCAATTTGAACGCTGTCCTTATCTACAAGACAAAGAGGTAATATCCGTATTGTGCCTGCCTATCGTCAGGCAGAACAAAATATCTGGCGTACTCTATCTAGAGAACACCCATACCGCCGATGCCTTCCAATTGGATCGAGTTCAAACACTGGAGATCATCGCTTCTCAAGCTGCTATATCACTTGAAAATGCGCAAATGTACCAAGACTTGCAGGACTTGAATAAAAACCTTGAACAACTAGTTAACGAGCGTACAAAACGTCTCTATCAGGCAAACCAACAACTTGAACAGACCAATCAAGATCTTTACACGCTATCAACCACAGACGGACTCACTCAGTTATATAACCGACGTTATGTTGAAGAATACATCAACGATAACATGCAGAAACGCCAGTTTGATCTTGAACCCATGTCTATTCTGATGCTCGATGTTGATCACTTTAAATCAATCAACGATACGTTTGGGCATAGTAAGGGCGATCATGTCCTAGTTAGCGTGGCAAAAACTATTAAGCAATCAATTGATGTAAAAGATATTCCTGCTAGGTGGGGCGGCGAAGAGTTTATTGTGATATGTCCAACCAGTATTGATGCTGCCATTAATAATGCTCAACTGATCAGTAACAACATTTCCAACTTAGATTTGTTAGAAGGCGCAAATGTGACTGTAAGTATTGGTGTGACACCTTGTCTACAAGATGACACCATCGACAACGTTCTCAGTCGCGTTGATGAGGCGCTTTATCAAGCGAAAAATAACGGAAGAAACCAGGTCATTCTAAAGAAAAACTAGCGTTTCTTTAACGTGTTACAGAATGACATTGTAAAATCTTCAGCATTTGACTAACAGGTCAGATGTGATAGCTCAGCCAAGTGTTACACTTGTTGTGTTACCATACAAAAAGTGTTGTTTTATTGATTATATGCAACAAAGGCTGGGCTTATCGAGCTAATTTATCGACCAGACACGGTCGCTCGCGCTTATTAGCGCCTAAGACTCAAAACTATTAACAAGATATGCCTAGCGAATAATGGATTTTGCCTGCTATCACACAGATGATGGCTAGGTCAAAAAGCACGCACAAGCTGAGATAACGTCTTCCCTATTACAATGAAAAATAGGCTTTATCTTGGTATGTGACGGTCTTTTTGAACTAGATTTAACTCAGATTACAGTTTCACCTATAACTCGAGTTGCGGACAATATTCAGAAAACGAAACCTATATCATCAGGTGTTTGGGGCGATATTTTGCTTAACGACCTATCCAAATTTGATGATGTCGGATTTTTTCTTGCACCAATCTGTTATTGCGAATAATTATCCTTACAAAAGGCATGGTTTATTTGTACCGATTGGGATTTGCTTTGCTACGGGGGTAGCATGATAGAAATCGTCATCGATGGAAAATTTAGAATTGTTGAGCCGGGGCTGACGCTTCTGGAAGTGGCAAAGGTGTGTGGGGTTGAAATTCCATCGCTGTGCGGAATGAACAAAAGCGACGAAAAAATCCCATGTGATTTATGCGTTGTTGAAGTTGAAAGTGGCGGTACGACAAGAGCTTGTGAGCTAGAAGTGTATCATGGCTTGAATGTGGTCACGCAATCAGAGCACTTAAGTGAGCACCGCAGAAAAGCGCTTAACCGAATCATGACCGATCACTACGCGGATTGTGAGGCGCCATGTAAAACTGCTTGCCCTGCTGGCGTTGATATCCAATCTTACCTTTTCCATATCGCACAAAACGATCATCAAAAAGCCATCGAAGTAATTAAACGTACGCTACCCATGCCATTGTCGATAGGTCGCGTATGTCCAGCATTTTGCGAAACAGAGTGTCGTCGTTCACTGGTCGATGAACCCATTGCCATTCGCCAACTCAAACGTCATGCCGCTGATGCCGATTTGGCCGCCTATGAAGCCTATGTACCAGAGAAAAAACCAAGCAAGGCACGTAAAATTGCGATCGTCGGTGGTGGACCTGGCGGATTAACCGCAGGTTATTATCTCTCCAATGAAGGTTACGACGTCACATTGTTTGAATCTATGCCGCAAGCTGGTGGCTGGCTTCGTTATGGCATCCCGGAATACCGCTTACCCAAAGATATTCTCGATAAAGAAATCGAACTTATGTGCCGCAACGGCATGCAAATACACACCAATAAAAAATTGGGTAACGACTTTACCCTCTCTCAATTGAGTAACGAGTACGATGCTGTTTGCCTAGCCGTCGGAGCCTCGCTTGCTGTTGAAATGAATTATCCAGGCAGCGATTTAACTGGGTGCTATTTGGGTGTTGATTACCTCAAAGACTACGTCACCGAACACAACTTCACCACAGGCAAAAAAGTAGCCGTTATTGGGGGAGGTAATACTGCGATTGACTGCGCACGAACCGCTCGCCGTACTGGTGCTGACACCACTTTGATTTACCGCCGTACTCGTGACGAGATGCCAGCGGAAGACTATGAAATCGTCGAAGCTGAACACGAAGGGGTGAAGTTCCACTTTTTAACTAACCCAGCAGAAAACATCGCCGATGATGATGGTCGAGTCAGTGCTATTCGGCTTGAACGAATGGCATTGGGTGCACCCGATTCATCTGGAAGACGCAGCCCTAAAGCGACGGGCGAATTCTTTACCGAAGAGTTTGATACCGTAATTGCTGCAGTGTCACAAAAGCCCGACTTAAGTTTTTTAGACAATGATGCCTTGTCGATTCCGCTTACTCGTTGGAATACGTCAGACTCTGATCAACAAACCATGCACACTGGCACCGGAAACATTTTTAGTATTGGCGATTTTCGCCGCGGTCCAGCAACTGCAGTAGAAGCAGTTGGCGATGGTCGCGTAGCCGCTAAAGCCATTGACCTATTCCTTAACGGTGATATGGCTGCAATGCCAAAACCCGCGTTTAATTCACGCAAAGAGAAAAAGCTGGCACAAGTCGACCCTCTTCATTTTGAGAATATCCTCAAAGTCACTCGCTCTATCATGCCTGAGCTGACACCCGCACAACGTGAACAAAGCTTTGCTGAAGTCGAACTGGGCTTTGATAACGAAGAAGCAATGAAGGAAGCTGCACGTTGTTTAGAATGTGGTTGCCAAGCAAATACCGATTGTTCACTGCGTGATTACTCAACTGAATACCAAGCTGAACAGCAATTTGATTCTTCATTAAAAATCACGTCTGCGAGCGTGATCGATCATCAAGATTGGATTAGCTTACGTGCGAAAGATCCTCGCCACAAATTCGAAGTGGACCGTAGTTCTGAGTTCATCGAATTTGACGCTAACCGCTGTATCAGTTGTGGGCAATGTATCCAAGCTTGTCGTGAACAAGCGGTGCATGGCGTATTAAGCTTTACTTACGATATGAAAGGTCGCCCAGCACTACGACCAGACGATCGTCCACGTTTTAGTTCTCAGAACAAAGGGACAAAACCTGATTGTTTCACTTTGATGGGTGATTCAAACTGCGTGCAATGTGGTGCTTGTGTCCAAGCATGCCCTACCGGCGCGATGGTCGATAGCCGAGATCGTTCACAAGGTCGCAGCGAGTCGTTGAAAGCGGTCGATACGATTTGTACTTATTGTGGTGTCGGTTGTAAGTTGACCATGCTGGTTGATGAGGCTACAAACACTGTCCGTCATGTTAAAGGCGGCGATTCTCCTGTTAATCAAGGCATGTTGTGTGTGAAAGGACGCTTTGGTTTTGACTTTATTGCTAGCGACGAGCGATTAACTACCCCTCTGATTCGAAAAGATGGCTGGTTGCAACCAGCAAGTTGGGAAGAGGCTATTCAATTAATTGCGTCTAAGTTTGCTGGTATCAAACAAGATTTCGGTAGCAATGCACTCGCTGGTTTCTCTTCTGCAAAAACAACCAACGAAGACAATTACGCTTTCCAGAAATTTATTCGTCGGGAATTGGGCACCAACAACGTCGATCACTGCGCGCGTTTATGCCATGCCTCCAGTGTGACCGGGCTAGAAGCCTCGCTCGGTAGCGGCGCGATGACTAACGATATCCCAAGCATTAAGCACTCTGATGTGATCTTCATTATTGGATCAGATACCACCTCTGCTCACCCCATTATCGCGTCACACATTAAGCAGGCGATTCGTCATCACGGGGCACGTCTGGTTGTTGCCGACCCTAAACGGGTTGATATTGCCGATCATGCCGAGCTCTACTTAGCTCACCGTCCCGGAACGGATGTGATGCTATTAAACGGCATAATGCAGCAAATCATCAAAAATGGCTGGTACGATCAAGAATATATCGAAGAACGTGTTGATGGGTTTGATACCTTACTGCAAGAAGTAATGTCCCCAGCTTACAGCTTAGATAAAGTCGAGCTTGTTACTGGCGTGAAAGCGGAAGATATTTTCGCCATGGCACGCATGATTGGTACAGCCAAGCGCACTGCTGTTTACTACTCAATGGGGATCACTCAGCACACAACTGGACACGACAACGTTCGCTCTATTGCTAACCTGCAATTGTTGTGCGGTAACATTGGTATAGAAGGTGGCGGTATTAACCCGCTGCGTGGTCAATCTAATGTGCAAGGTGCTTGTGACATGGGCGCGCTTCCAAACAGCTACCCTGGTTACCAAAAGGTCTACAACCCTATCGTTCGCCAGAAATTTGCAATTGAGTGGAATGCACCTGACTTACCAGCAGAACAAGGCTTAACACTGACTGAAATCATTGATGCCGCTTGCCATCGTGACGTACGCGGTCTGTATATCATGGGGGAAAACCCCGTGCTTAGTGATCCTAATCAAGCGCATGTAATTGAAGGTCTGGAAACCTTGGACTTTTTAGTGGTTCAAGACATCTTCTTAACTGAAACAGCGCAGTACGCAGATGTAGTACTGCCGTCTTGCTCATTTGCTGAGAAATCAGGACATTTCACCAATACCGAACGTCGCGTACAGCGTGTTAATAAGGTGGTAAACGCTCCTGGTGAGGCAAAAGAAGATTGGCAAATCATTCAAGATATCGCCAATGCAATGGGCAGTGATTGGCACTACCAAACCGTCGCAGACATCACCAGTGAAATTGCCCGCGTAACGCCACAATATGTGGGACTGCGCTGGGAAAACATCACGCCTGAGGGCGTACAGTGGCCAAGTAACAAGAATAACCCGAATGGCACACGTATCATGCACCAAACCCAGTTTACCCGAGGTAAAGGGCAGATGGTTGGTGTCCCATTCCGCTACGCGGCAGAGCTGCCAGATGAAGAATATCCTCTAGTGCTCACCACAGGGCGAGTATTGGAGCAATTCCACACTGGCACGATGACGCGAAAAACGAAGGGACTAGATAACTTAGCCGGACCAAGAGCGATGATTAGCGTCGAAGATGCTGAAGCGTTAGGTATTAGTAATGGTCAACGACTCCAAGTGTCAACTCGCCGAGGCTGTATTGAAATTGATGCATTCGTCACCAAAAGAATGCAACAAGGTGTGGTGTTCATCCCATTCCACTTTGTAGAGTCACCGGTCAACCGTTTAACCACAACGGCAACCGATCCACATGCGAAAATTCCGGAGTTCAAAGTGGCCGCGGTTAAAATAGAGCTATGTGAAGCAGCGAGCTCTTAGGCGTTAGTTCTCCAGCCATAAAAAGCAAAGGGCGGAAATCTGTAATTGATTACCGCCCTTTTTACATTCATCACTTAATGGGTTTTATTTGTTAAACGACTGGATTTCGTTGCTAGTTAAATAACGCCACTGTCCAACGTCTAGATCGAGGGTCACATCGCCAATCGCTTCTCGATGAAGCGAAACCACGCGATTGCCCACAGCAGCAAACATGCGCTTAACCTGATGAAATTTGCCTTCAGTTATAGTTAACAGTACTTCTTTCGCACTGATAACCTCTAAAATAGCAGGTGCCGTCAATTGCTGCTCACCTTGCAATTTTATCCCTTGGTGAAACTTTGCCGCGACATCCTTTGCGATTTCTCGCGACAGACCCACACGATAGACCTTACAGCATTTTTGGTTCGGTCTAGTGATATTAAACGACCAGCGACCACCATCAGTAATCAATACCATACCCGTTGTGTCAGCATCTAAACGACCTGCAATATGTAATTCAGAGACATTTTCAATATCTAAATAATTGAACAGTGAGGGATATAATTCATCTTTATTGGAGCAAATCGTACCGGCAGGTTTATGCATTAACACATAGCGAAATTCACGCGGTTCTAATTTGGTACCGTCAATTGTTATCGTATTATTTTCATGCACCTGCTCAGCTTCATTAGTGACAATAGATCCATTGACACTCACCTCTCCTGAGCGAATTCGTTGAGTTGCTTCTGTTTTACTCAACTCGGTACTTTTACAGACAAATTTATCTAGGCGCATTATCTAAAGCACTCTGAAGGTGAAAGAGCGAGACATTATCCTTTGTCACCACTAATTAGCAACAGTTCGGTGTCATTTCGTCGTTGAGTGCTTTTGTTATACTTTTGCTCGCGACGTCCGCTACCTAGCGGTACAGTTACTCAAAGTCATCGAGGTCTATGCTGTATTTTTGCAGCACTTCTTGCATTTGCAGCTTTTTTTGACCAGCGGCAACTGCCATTACCTTAGCGGTAACATCGGATATCTCGCCCTTCGTTATACCCGCTTTGCGTGCTTGGAGCAGATAATACCGAGTACAGGGCAAGCAATTCATCGCCATTGCCGCCGACAATCCCACCAATAGTTCTGTTTTACTATCTAAATGTTCATTCACATGAGTTGAATGATAAAAATTCTCATATGGTTTTTGGTGCTTCCCTAGCATAATAATTCCTTTATTATTAACCTTACACTCAACGACGAGTCACCCATTGCTCGCGTTAATACTATTAAAACTCAACACTACGCCCGGTAGGCAAATGTTCTAAACGATCACCCAAAACTTGTTTAAGCAAACCATAGGCTTTCATTCCTGTGCAGTGACCGGTGTAAAGTTTGTCAATCGGATACTCTAGTAACGTTTGAGCGAGTAGCTTTATTTCCATCTCAGTACCACCAATACTATTAAATAGCGGTAGACCGACCAAATGGAAGCCGCCAACAACTGCTTTTATTCTCATATTGGGGAAGAGTTCAGTTGCCGTTTCAACCATATTCAACACGCCACTATGGGCACAGCCAGTAAATACAATAAGACCGTCGCTTTCTTTAACCACTAGCATCAGCTCATGGTCAAAGCTATCTGGTTTATAACCGTTTTCTGAATAAGCAAACAGGTACTTATTGCCTTTCGGCTGAGTAAACCGTTTACTTATATCAGTCACGATGAATATATTTGGACAAATTTCAGTCGTTCCGTTAACTAACACCAAACGGTCACTCACTTGACCCAATAGTGTTTTATCAATGCCAATATCGCGTTTTAAACCGAAAGCCTTAAAGTGATATTGGTTATCTTCGCACTGTTTAAAATAAATTGGGGCTTTACAATTACAATCCATAAAATGCACTGTGCCATTGCAATGGTCGTGGTGGCGATGAGATATCACTGCGGCATCTACGTCTTCAAGGCGAACATCTAATAACGTTGCGTTGTCACAAAAAAGCTCACTACTGCCAGTATCGAACAGAATGCTTTTCCCCATCGTCTCCATATGCAAAGACAACCCTCGTTCTACTCCTAAGTCCTGCCTATCTGCTAACCGTGAGTTATCCACTAAAGCTGTAAGTTTCATAATCACCTAAGAAGTAAGAAAAGTAATCGCAATCATTGTGAGTAAACTAGAAACGCAACGAATCCATCTGATTGGCTACTCTACATCGTACATAGCAATTCAGACACGTTTTAAGTCAATAAGTTAAAGGTTAAAAATAAGAATTGCGTAACAGTACAAAAAGAGAAGGGCTTCGCATTAAGCTTTAAATAAGAGAGTTACTGTAAAAACGATAGCGCAGTTACCCTGCCAGATCCCTTAATGATCAAGAGCTGACAGGGTAAATCTTATTACTTCGCTTCTAACGAGAGTAAAACACTGCTTGAGTCTTGCTCGATATCAAATCGACTATCAAGTAAGAATACGCGTGATGCGTCTACTTTGACCGTATCAACTAAATACGCTTTAACGGCTTGAGCGCGCTGTTGAGCAAGGTGACCTAATTGCCCTTTATCAACTTCTTGCTTATTTAGCACCAAGTTATAGAGTGCTATATGCCAACGCTGATCGAGTTCACTGTCTGTATATTCTTGGCCTTTCTCATCCAATTCATCTTCAATTGTGTCTCGAACTGTATCGGCATCTTCACCAAACTCCGCTTGATAAACAGCTTGCAGAGCCTCAGATAACAATCCTGACGTTGGCATGCTACTCGCGCTTAGGTTAACAGGAAGCTGTGCTACTGGTGTTTTCGCTGTTTCAGCCAATAACTGATTAAGCTGCTGCAAGGCCAAAGCTTTGCTATCTTGAACTGCATCCACAGAACCATCAACGGTTAGGGTCAGTTTTGGACGGGTTTCTAATGCCGAACCGAGCGTTTGTAGCTTTTCTTGTTCATCAGTTGTCAGCGTATTGGCACCAAACTCAAACTCAATAACATTAAGCTCATCGTCTGAGTCAGCAAGACCTGCAATAAACGAGAAAGGTGCGGTAACCGCTTTGGTGATGATGTTAGAAATAGTACTCCAAATAACAGCACCTAAGCTGAATTCAGGGTCATCCACATCACCCGACACTTCTACGCCAAGGTCAATCACGCCATCACTGTCTTGCAATAGAGCAATCGCTAAAGAGATCGGCAAATCTGTAGCCAAATCACTCTCGCTGGCTTTACCCAATTGAAGTTGGTCAATCACCACATGGTTAGAGCCTTTCAACTGGTTATTTTCTAATTGATAATTTAGCGAAAGCGATAGCTGACCTCTATCAATGTAATGCCCTGCATACGTGCCTGAATAAGGGTTTACCGTGGTTAACTCTACACTTTGAAATATAACATCTAAGTCCAAGTACGGTTGATCCAATAATGGGTTGATCTCACCCTTCACTTTAACTGGTGCATATCGATCAATGTTACCGCTGATATCAACCCTTGCTTTTGTTCCTGGAACACTCGACACATGGCCGATGTTTCCTTTCAACTGTTCAATGCCAGATGAAAAGTTTGGCGTTAAAGAGTTATCAGCAAAGAAAGCCGAACCATTATTAAAGGCGATTTTTCGAACACTTAATGCAAATGGTTTATCTTGCTTATTCGCAGGCTTACTCTTACGGGTTGCTTTCTTGTTACTCGGCTGAGCCACGATAAGATCGCCAATATTGGTACTACGATCTTTATTGATCACCACTCGCGCATAAGGTTGGCTCAAGCTCAAAGTATCAATATCAAGCTTCGATTTCTGTAAATCAAAATTAAATTTGTTCACAGCTAGCGAGCGCCATTTCACGAAAGGCTTTCTTAGTTTGTTATCACGAATTGAAAGCTGATTCACTTGAGCTCCACCACTAACTGTCACTTTACCCGCAGCGTTTGCATCGAGCTTTAGTTGAGTGCTCATTTCACCATTCGTTAGAGTCGCATTCACCGCTGTAGCTAAATAAGGTTGGAATTGCGCCAGTTTCAGTGACTTCACTGCAATATCGGCAAGTACAGCTTGTTGTTTAGCATCCGCCTGCCCTTTGACGCTGATATCGCCTTTACCATTCACAGAGGTTGCGAGAGCAAACTCAATCGGCTTAGAAAAATCACTCACGATTTGCTTAGTGGTGATATTGATTGGTGAGATTAGCCATTGATTTGCTTTTTTGGTGACGACCTTTTCTTCAACGTTTAATTGATAATCTTTTAGCTCAATACCATTAAGAGTCACCAACCATGATGGTGCTTTACCCTCTTCAGAGCTAACTGCATTCAGCTCTGAATCTGCACCCGACTGCGGCGTTGTATTTCCAACATCTGAAGATGGAGAACCTTCAGAGTCTGGTTGTGATTCTTGGGTAAGCGATTTAGGCGTGAATAATGCGACAAGATCTGCGCCTTCACTATCCACTTTAGCCGATACATTAAGC
>Ga0193961_1000459_pt1 | contig 15805 bp, 9 predicted proteins | sample FB_4_MG_FD_140371 | JGI IMG/M metagenome (GOLD analysis project Ga0193961, IMG submission 140371) | Microbial mat bacterial communities from the Broadkill River, Lewes, Delaware, United States - FB_4_MG | ecosystem: Environmental > Aquatic > Freshwater > River > Microbial mats | place: USA...
GTAGCAAAAGCTGCATAGATAAAAGACTCCCCTTAATTGGGTAGAGACTTTGGAGGTTTCCACTACATGATGCTATCTATTGTAGATTATTGGAGACTCACCCCTAGATAGCTTATCGATTTGAAATTGATTTGAACAAATTGAGACATTTAAAATCTTATCTTTAAAGAAGCCTTGGAAGTTTGAGCTACTATAAAGAGACATTTGATCAACTTTATCTAAACATGTAGACGCTAATCTAATCTGTTTTAAGACTCGAGTTCAATTCTCGACGACTCCACCATATAACAATCTATTTTTTAATTGACTTACATCATATAAAAATTATTTAATTGATGTATAATATATCATGAACTTTAAAAATGAAAAACAATTACTCATTGGAATTAAATATACATTACCTGCTTTGGTTTTATTATTTTCTTTAATAGTTACTGTATTTTTGTATGTTAAAAATAAAACTGATTTTGAGCATATTAAAGCGAATACAGAAAAAGAATTTATAAATCATCAGAAAAAGGTCATCAAAGAACAAATAAATAATGTCTACGACTACATTATTCAAGAACAACAAGATACAGAAAAAAATTTAAAAAAATCACTGATTGGAAGGGTTCACGAAGCTCATACAATTACTACTAATATCTACAATGAATATAAAAATGTACATACAAAAGAAGAATTAGCTTTGATGATTCGAACATCTCTTAAAGATATACGATTTAATAACAACCGTGGATATTTTTTTGTTTATGATACACAAGGTAGAAATATCATACATCCTCTTATTCCAAAATTTGAAGGAAAAAGTCTTATAAATCACCAAGATACTAAAGGCACTTATGTATTACAAGAATCAATAAAACTATTAAAAGCTAAAGATGAATCCTATCAAGAATGGTACTGGAGAAAAACAAAAGGTGATTTAACAGAATACAAAAAAATTGGTTTTGTAAAAAATATATATGAATTGGACTGGTTTTTAGGAACAGGTGAATATGTAGAGGATTTTTCACTTGATATTCAAAAGAAAGTTTTATCTCAACTTGAAAAACTTAAATTTGGAAAAAATAGCTATTTTATAGTAGTAGATAAAAACAATAACTACTTAAGTCATATAAATAAAGATTTGATAGGTAAAAATGCCTTAAGTAAATTAAGAGATGTTAATGATAATAAATCAATGACAAGTCTTAAAGATACACTGAAAAAGAAAGAGGGTTATCTTTATATAAGTTTTTTTAAACCAAAATCAACACAATTATCGAATAAAATAATATATTTTAAGTCTGTACCAAAATGGGGATGGACTATAAGTACTGGCTTTTATAAAGAAGATGTTAATCTCTTGATAAATAAAGAAAAAGAGATATTAACCAAAAATTATAATGAAAAGTTGACTAGTTTACTTCTCGTGACGGCTTTATTTACTTTCTCTTTTTTACTTTTATCTTTTTATATATCAAAAAAAATTGAGGAAAAATTTAAAGATTATCAGGATAGTATTAGTAAACATATTGAAAAAAATAAAAGACAATATGAATTATTATCACAAAAATCAAAACTAGCTGCATTAGGTGAAATGATGGAAAATATAGCACATCAATGGAGACAGCCTTTATCTGTTATAACTACAGCATCTAGTGGTATTAAACTACATAAGGATATGAAAGTATTAACTGATGAATTTTTTGATGAAGCACTCTCTTCTATTAACTCATCAGCTCAGCATTTATCTCAAACAATTGACGATTTTAGAGATTTTTTTAAACCTGACAAACAAAAAAAAGTATTTAGTCTAAAGAATAATATAGATCAAATTATGAAACTTCTTTTACCTGTATTTAAAAACTCTGAAATAGAGATAATTGAAAATATAGAAGATATTTCAATTGAAAGTTATGAAAGAGACTTAATGCAGGTATTGTTAAATTTATTAAATAATGCAAAAGACGCTTTACTTGACTCTAATAATGAAAAGCGATTTATTTTTATTGATATTTATAAAAAAGACAATAGTGTGGTTATAGAAATTAAAGACAATGCTGAGGGAATGGATGAAAGTATAATACAAAAAGTGTTTGAACCATACTTCACAACAAAAGATAAAAGTCAGGGGACAGGTATTGGATTATATATGTCTCAAGAGATAATTTCACGTCATTTGAAAGGTTCATTAACTGTTGAGAATATTACTTACAAATATGAAGAGATAAGTTATACAGGAGCTTTATTTCGTATAACATTACCTCAATTATAAAAACTATTATTAGTTTTCTAAAATAAAATTAAGTGTTAGGGTCTAAAATGCGTATTTAAAAGTGTTATCATCTTCTAATACAAAAGCTCTTAGAGCCACTTCTTTCGTAGATGGAGTATCTCCTCTTTGGAGTTGTTGTGCTTCGTAAATCACATAAAATTTCATATTTGTGATAAAGTTTTGAAATCTTTTCAAAAATAGTTCTCGGCTAATAAACTCTGTTTCGATTCGAATATTAACGTATGGAGTACCCATATCATCCTTATAAACATCTACTACATTTCTAAGTTTTTTGTCTAATAGTTTTTCATCATTGATATAAGTATAAACACCGATTTTTCCTGTGTTTAGATTATACAGAGTATTACTTGTAGTTTTTACTCCTCTTATAAGGATAGCTGCCTTATTTCCTACATCTAAAGGAAGTTCAAATTTACCAGATATTGTAAATCTTCCTTCATCTAATCCTTTTGTTCTGTAAAGATTAAATACTTTGTTTAGTTTTTCTGTTCTGAGATTAAAATTATCAGAAAATTGTACATACTGGTAGCTTACTTCTTCACCTAAATGTATATCTAAATATACTCTATCCATGATTTTACTGAATGTATCATCTTTGTTTGAAATTGCCATTAAAGTTGTAAGACTTAATAGGAGTGTGATAATCAACTTTTTCATTGTATATCCTTTTGATTCTGCTTTGTTATTATTTGGAATCTTATCTAAAGATACTAAAAAATGCTATTAAATTAGTAGCATTTTTAGGCTCTTTTTTATAAGAAACTTATGTTCTTTTCATTGCCAACTTTTGCCATAGAATAGTTTAAAATAATGTTAACTTGTGCGCCTTTATAATCAACTTCATTATATGAAAATCTTTTATTTTCAACCTTAACTTTACCATGTAAATTTGTTGTTATATTATTGTATACATTTGTAAGACCTAGTCCAATACCTTGTTTTTTATGTTTAGTTGTAAAGTATGGTTCAAATACTTTTTGTAAACTTTTTTGTTCGATTCCTCCACCATTATCTTTAATAATGATATGGATTTCATCTTCTTGTAGAAATAGATTAACAAAAATAAATTTATCTTCATCTATACTTCCTAAAACTTCAATAGAGTTAATCAAAATATTAAGTAATGATTGTTGTAAACTGTTAGGTAGAGTTATAATCTCTATACTGTTATCGAGGTCTTGTACTAATGTAATATTATTTTGATTAAAAAGATAAATCTTACTATTAATAGTATTTTGAATAAATTCCGCAAGATTACATTGTGTTTTAATATCTTCAAAAATATTGCTTTTAAAACCATCGATTGTGTTAGAGAGTTGTTTTGTGATGTCTGTAATTTTTTCTAATGTTTCAGTTAATTCTTCATCTGATAACATATCCATCTCTTTTTTTAGGGACATTCCTGAAGAGCATGTTGAGATTATAGAGAGTGGCTGTCTCCATTGATGTGCTATATTACTAAGCATATCACCTAAAGCTATCATTTTACTTTGTTCTGCTATTTCTCTATGTTGTTTTTGAATTGTTTCTTTGAGACGTATCTCTTGCTTGAGTGATTCGTTTAAGTTATGATTTAATGCTTCTAGTTCTTTTGTTTTAAATATAACCTCTTTATAGAGGTTTATTTTATTGATAAACTGTTGATCTTCAATAGGTTTAGTAAGATAATCAATCGCACCAATCTCAAAACCTTTTTGTTGAAACTCCTCTTTTTTAAAAGCTGCAGTTAAAAATATTACTGGTATATTTTTAGTTTTTGGATTGTTTTTAAGATATTTAGCTGTTTCAAATCCATCCATCCCTGGCATTTGTATATCTAGAATAATAAGACTAATATCAAGAGAGTATGTAATCTTAAGTGCTTCTTCACCACTTTGTGCGAGCACTACATCAATATCATCACAATATTCTTCTATTAAGTATTGGAGTGATATTCTATTTGCCAAAACATCATCTACTGCTAATATTGTTAATTTTTTCATATGTTCCTCTTATATATTTTATTTTTTTCATCTATTGTTTTATAACTATTATTATTTGAAAGGGATTCACTCTCTCCTAAAACTAAAAAACCATAGTTATCGAGTGATTCTTCAAAAAGATTAAATACTTTAGCTTTTAAATTAGTATCAAAGTATATTAAAACATTTCTACAAAAAATGAGTTGGAAATCATTTATTTTTCCATCTAAAGCTAAGTTGTGTCTAAAAAATAAAATCTTTTCTTTTATCTCTTTTTTTATCTCTACAAAATTATTAAAATCATTGAAGTATTGGCTAAAACTTTCACATCCACCAGCTTTATAGTAATTTTTTAGAAATTTATCATAACTAATTTTTGAAAAAATAGCGTTTTTTGCATTTTCTAAAATGATTTCATTAAGGTCTGTAGCATAAATAAGACTTTTATCAAGGAGTCCTAATTCTTTTAAAATGATTGCTATAGAATATGGTTCTTCCCCGCTACTACATCCCGCACACCAAATTTTAATATCTAAATAACTATCTAGTTTAGGTAAAAGTTCATCCCGTAGTAGTTTAAAAACCTCTGGATTTCTGTAAAAAGTGGTGATATTGACAGAAATATTTAAAAAAAGGTCTTTGAATATACTATTATTTTGTAATACTTTTTGTTCAAAATCGAAAAAGTTTTTTGGTTGTAATATATTGTAAAATAGATGTATACGTCTTTGAATATGCTTAAAATTATATCCTCTATAATCATATCCATATTTATCGTAAACTTTTTTAAGAAAAAGCATTACTTCATCGTGTAAAAATATATCATGATTTATCTGCAGTGAAATAAATTCATTTATCTTTTCAATAGTAAAAACATGATCGACATACTTTGTTTCAATCGCATTTATTAACATAGGTTTAGCTTTGCACTCTTTTGGGTCTTCAACTAAAACAGTAGATCCATTCTTTTGTAGTAAACCTAATGAATCACTCCCATCATTTCCATAACCACATACTAAAACAGCTAAAAAAGTATTTTTGTATTCATCTGAGAGTGATTCAAAAGTTGTACTTATTGATGGTCTAGAGAAGTTCCTTTTTTCATACTCTGTCAAAAAAATAAAGCCATTTGTAACAATGAGATGTTTTCCAGGAGGTATAGTATATATAGTAGAAGGTTTTATTTTCATATCTGATTGGGCTTCTACTACAGAATAATGAGAGGTATAGGATTGTAATATATGATCTAATGTACTTGGTTTATCTGCTTTTTGATGCATAATAATAAAAATACTCATTGTAGAGTTTGGTAAATCTTTGATGATTTCACTAAATTTTGTTAAACTACCTGCACTTCCCCCTAAAGCTAAAATTTGTAAATCAAGGGGTTTTGATACTTTTTTTTCATAGTGATTGATGTATACAATATCAAAACCAAGATTCATTAGATAACTTTTTAGAACAGATTCATTTGTGATTATTTTTAGTCTAGTATTGATTTTTTGTAGCGCAATAATTATGTCTTTGTGTAAATATTGAATATTTAAAAAACTAATCTCCATAGAAATGTTTGATACAAGTGCTGAAACCAACGTATCTATATCGTGAGTTGATTCTATAGCTTGTACTGCTATTTTTCTAAGAGTTTTATTGTCTTGAACTATTATATTCATTTATGTTTTTTTAAACTCCATTGCTCTATAAGTCCACCTAAGATATTTAAATTTATAGGTTTTGACATATAGTCATCTGCCCCAAAACGAATACATTTTTCTCTATCTTCTTTCATAGCTTTTGCAGTAACAGCAATGATAGGGATATGTTTTATCTCTTCATCTTCTCTGATTTTTTGTATAGCTTCGTAACCGTCCATTACTGGCATCATGATATCCATAAGAATAAGGTCTATTTTTTTATTGGTTTCTAAAAAATCTAATGCTTCTTTACCATTAAATGCTGTAAATGTATTTGCACTAAATTCTTGTAGTGCTGCTTCTAAAACAAAAATATTTTTGATATCATCATCTACGATTAATATATTACTATGTTCTAAATCAATCTTTTGAAAAGCTTCTGTTTCATTTATTTTATCTTCTGATTTATCTCTATGAAGAAATAAATTGATTTCATTTAATATTCTTTCATTTGAATTTGCAGTTTTGATAATAACACTATTGCTATATGCTTGTAGTTTTATCTTATCATCATTTGAAAGATCACGTCCTGTGTAGATGATAATAGGAAGTTTTGGATGTGAATTTTTGATATATTCACATACTTCGTAGCCACTACCAGCCATTAATCCTAAATCAACAACAACAGTATCATATATCTCTTTTTTTACCTCTTGTATAGCTTCAGATGCTGTTTTTACCCCAACAATATTTACCCCTTCACCAACAAGCTCAATAAGTGCTTCTCTATGGACTTTATCATCTTCAACAATTAAAAGATCTTTTATCTTTTTTTGTTTAAAGCTATCAATATTTGATATAACTTCATTGATATCGCCATCATAAACAGGTTTTTGTAAATATCCAATTGCTCCTAATTCAAGTGTTTGAGAGTTTTTATCTTTTGAAGATATGACATGTACAGGTATATGTCTTGAATGATTATTAGATTTTAACTCTTTTAATACATCAACTCCATCCATATCTGGCAATGTTAAATCAAGCATAATACCTTTGATATTATAATTTTTTACTAAATCCAATCCACTTTTTGCATCATAAGCAACAAGTCCAAAAGAGTTATCTTTTTTAATCTCTTCATACACAATATCTGCAAATGTTTTATCATCATCAATGATTAAGTATGCTTCATCTTTTTTACTTAAAGTATCTCTATCATCATTTGGAAGTACTTTTTTTTGTATCTCTTTAGGTGGTTGTTCTTTATTTATTTTTGAAGTAAATTTTTCTTCTATTTTTGGAGTTTGATTTGCCATTGGTTTTAATAATGGTAGATCGATACTAAAAGTACTTCCTTTTTCCTCTTGCGAAGTAACAGTAATCTCTCCACCTAAAAGTTTTGCTAACTCTCTTGATATTGACAATCCAAGCCCAGTACCACCATATTCTCTACTTGTACTTCCATCTGCCTGAGTAAATGCTTTAAAAATCAAGTCTTGTTTTTCTGTTGGTATTCCTATGCCTGTATCTATAACCGCTAATTCTATCTCTTTATCTTGTTTTTTAGATGGAGCTATTTTTAGTGTTATACTTCCTTTTTGTGTAAATTTAAAGGCATTTGAAACAAGATTTCGAACGATTTGTGAAATTCTATCTTTATCACTGTGAATCATATTTTCATACTCATCGATAATTATAAAATCAAGCCCTTTATCAGCAGCTGTAAAATCAAAGATATCTTTCATTTGAATTAGAAAATTGTCACTTCTAAAACTATCTACTATAACTTCCATTTTCCCAGATTCTACTTTTGACAAGTCTAATATATCATTAATTAAACGTAAAAGCTCATTTCCAGAATCAAAAATAGTTTTTGCTTTTTTTACATCATGGTGTGTTAAAGTATCTTTACTATTTTTATGTAATAAAGAAGATAATAAAATAATAGAATTTAAAGGTGTTCGTAACTCATGACTCATATTTGCTAAAAATTCTGATTTGTATTGTCCTGATTTTTCTAATTCATCTGCTTTCTCTTGTATCTCTTTTTTAGTGTCTTCTAGTTGTTGGTTTTGTAGTTTAAGATTTTGTTCAGAAATTTTCAACTGTTGTTGTTGCTCTTCCATATTGGCATTTGCTTCTTCAAGTTGTTGTTGTTGCTCTTCCATGTTGGCATTTGCTTCTTCCAAATCTTGCTGTTGTTGCTGCATATATTTATTGGCAACTTCTAGTTCTTCTTGTTTTGTAGTGAGTTCATCATTTGCAAGTTTTGTTTTATCTAACAACTCTTGCACTTTTTTATTTTGTATTGCACTTGCAAGTGAGATACAAATTGTTTTATCAATGGCATTTAAAAATTCTATAATTTGAGAAGATAATTGTTCAAATGAACCAATCTCTATAACACCATATAAAATATCATTGTAAATCAATGGGAACGTATAAGTATTAAACGATTCTTGTGTAATAGTTCCTGTAGTGATAGTTAGCTGGTCTTTTTTGATATTTGTTAATAATATAGGAGATTTTTGAAGAGCAACTTGTCCTATTAAACCTTCCCCTATTTTAAATTCTGCAGAGAGTTCATCTCTTACTATATGAGCAAAACTTGCATACTGTAAAAGTGTTTCATCTGATTGTTCGTGTAGATAAAATACTCCAACTCCTGCATTTATATAATTACCTATAAATTTTATTGATTCTGCTGTAACTTGCTGTACACTATTCATATTGATTAAGATTTGGTTGAGTTCATTTACTCCGTTCTTAATCCAGTTTTGTGAATCTCTATCTTTAAGGTTTATACGTGTTTTTTCAATTCCATCATTAACAGCACTACTCATAATTCCTATTTCATCTTTTGAAGAATCATTTAATAATACTATCTCCTTTGATTCTCCATTAAGATAGTCAAAAAAGTTTAATAAACCATTTTGAAAAATATTAAGTGAATTGATGACATATTTTTGAATAATAAAATAAAATAACATCATGATAATTAAAAATGTAATAAAAGTGATAACTGTTAATGTATCTCTTAATCGATTTGATTTTTCCAAAATTTCATTTAAGTCAATCTCTGAAAGTACTGCCCAATCTAATTCATCATCGATGTTAAATAAAGTATATGAAGATAAAACATCATTTCCATTATAGTCTTTAATAATTTGTGTGTCGGTAATATTATTAAAAGCACTTGTAACTGCTGGTGTAGTGGCTTTACCTGATTCTGGATTTTTAAATGAATTAGATAAAGAATGAGTTTGCGGACTAAGAAAACTATCACTTCTCATAAGATAGTCTTTCCCAACTAAATAATCTTCTTGTGTTTTACCATATCCACTTCGCAGTTGCATAATATTTTTAAGGTTTTCATTTTTTAGTCTAAATACTAAAACAGAAGTAAGTTCACTATTTACAAAAAGAGGGGCAGCAATAAACATAGAAGGCTTTCCATCTCTTGGTGCATAAGAACTCATATCAATAAGTACAGTTCTTTTATATTTTCTAACTTTTTTCCAAATTTTTGCTAAACCACTTTTCCGATAATCACCACTATTTAAGTTTGTTCCAAAATCTGGAAACTTTTTATATGTATATAAAACATGACCGTATTGTGCTGAGATAAGATATATATCTTCAAAGGGATATGTTTGTGTGTATTTTTTATAAAAAGCATCCCATTTTGGTAGTGCTTTTTGTACTAAATCATTATTTGTATTAAACTTTCCATTTTCATCTATACCCAATGTTTGATGTATTTGAGTAAACTCTTTTGCTAATTCTTGACCATATGAAGTTGCAGATAAAAGGCCAATTTGTTTTTTATAGAGTTTAAAAATATCTTTGAGTTGTTTAATCTTAGAATCTCTAGCTGCTGTAAGTGCAGTGTATTTTTGCTGAATTAAGGTTTGCTTCACAAAATCAATAGATACCGTAGCCAATATAATTGATAATACCAACATAGATAACATTGTTAATGATATAAGTTTTGCTTTTATTGATATATCTTGGAGTTTAAACTGATTTGTATTTGAAAAATCGTTATTTTTGTTATTCATATATTGAATTCCTTTTAAAATATAGTTTATTATAAATTTTTAATTTAATTTTAATAATAGCATAATATCACTGATAAAAAGGGGAGAAAAAGGTTAAAGGAGGGTAGTTGAAAAGTTATATTTAAGAAAATAACTTATGATTAATAATCATAAGCTACTTTATATTTTGGATCATCTTCTTCGTATGTACAAAATGGTCCTGCATTTTTCATGATATCTTTACACTCATTTGATAGATGTCGAATTTTAATAATTTTACTAGCTTCTTGATATTTTTTTGTGATTGCATCAATAGCTTCTACTCCAGATATATCCATAACTCTAGTATCTTTAAAATCCAATACCACTATTTCTGGATCATTTTGAATATCAAATTGTTCATTAAATGATGTAACACTTCCAAAAAATAACGGCCCATCAAAATCATAAATTTTTGTTCCATCATCTTCTACATGTGCTCTAGCCGTTACCCTAGCATGTTTCCAAGCAAATACAAGTGCTGAGATAATAACCCCAGAAATAACAGCAATAGCAAGATCTGCTACAATAGTAATACCTGTTACTGTAACTAAAACAAAAGCATCACTTTTAGGCATTTTACTTATTCTTGCAAAACTACTCCACTCAAAAGTTCCAATTGATACCATAAACATAATACCAACTAAAATAGCAACAGGAATGATATTTAAAACTTCAGTTAAAGTAGCAACTAAAAGGATAAGACCAACGGCTGCAACGATACCTGATAATCGTCCCCATCCACCTGATGTGTAGTTGATAATTGACTGACCAATCATCGCACAACCAGGCATTGCTCCAAAAAATCCACAAGTAACATTTCCTGCACCTTGTGCGATACACTCTTGGTTTGCACTTCCTCTTTTTCCAGAAATTTCATCTAAAACAGAAAGTGTTAAAAGTGATTCAATAACTCCTACAAGTGCTATAATTACGGCATATGGAGCCACTAATATAATAGCATCAAGATTAAATAATACTTGAGAAACTTGGAATGTAGGGAGCATTCCTGCAAACTCAGAAAGATTTGCTAAATCACCAACAAGTTTTGTATCTGCATTTGTAAAATATACAGCTAAAGTAAATCCAATAATAGCTACTAATCCACCTGGAATTGAAGAAGTGACTTTTGGTAATAAATACATTGTTGCCATAGTCCCAAGAATAATACCATACATTAAAAGTCCAGCACCCTCTAGGAACTTAAACTGACTCATTGCAATTACAACAGCAAGACCATTTACAAAACCATGTAGTGCTGGTTGAGGTACTAGTCTGATAAATTTCCCCATTCGAAATACACCGATAGCTATTTGTATAAGTCCAGCAAAAACAGCTGTAAGTGTGATATATTGAACAATACCAAAAGACAGAGCTTCTCCAGATATCCCTTGTGCTTCTAAAATAGCTTTGGCTGAGATACTAACCCCTACTAAAACAATAGCAACAGCTCCAGTAGCTCCAGAAATCATTCCTGGTTTTCCACCCATAATAGCAGTAATAAGTCCTAAAATAAATGCAGCATAAAGTCCTACTATTGGACTTACTTGTGCAATAAATGAAAACGCAATAGCTTCAGGCACTAACGCAACGGCAACTACAAGTCCTGATAAAATATCATTTTTTGCACTTGATCCGATAAGATGATCTTTGAAATTTAACAATTTGTTTCCTAGTTATAAAATATTCGCGATTTTATCCTAAAGTTGATTAAAAGCTATCAATGAGAATTGAGTAGCGATTATTCTAGTTCGTTAAGTGATTTTAAGTAACTGTATTCTTCCAAATTAGACCATGCCCTTGCTTTTTTAAGAAATTGGTTTTGACTTTTATAAATTTCATTAAAAAGTTTATCTTCTTTTGAGTACTGTTCAAAAATAAGACGTTTTGAATTTTGTAACTTTTTAAGAACATTTTTTGGAAAGGATTTTATAGAGATGTGTGGATACTCTTTTTTGATTTTATCCCATGCTTTTGATGATTCATAAAAATTTTCATTGTATAGGTCAAAAGATGCTGCTTTAATAGCTGTTGTCAAAATCATTTGGTATTGCTTTGGTAGTTCATTAAATGCAGTTTTATTAAGCAAAAATTGTGTTTGAGAAGCTGGTTTATCCCAACTTGTATAATAATAAGGTGCAACTTTATGATAACCAATTTTGATATCCATACTAGGTGATGTTCCATTTATCATATCAAGTTCACCATTTAAAAAAGCAGTATTTATTTTGCCTCTAGCGATATTTTTTAAATTTACTTTATGCATAGATAAAATCTCTGCTGTTATCCCTTTTGTATTTGTATTTAAGTTATTAAAATCTGAAATTTGATTTATCTCTTTTTTAAACCACCCGCCCATTTGGCTACCTAAATCACCACCAGGAAAAGCTAAAAGATTAAACTTGTCATATACTGTTGACATATATTTTTTACCATCTCCATGATAAAACCAACTATATTGTTCTTTCATAGTCATACCTAATGGAATACCTGTAAACCATATAGTATTGATATCGTGATCTTTCCATTTTTGAGAACTGCTGTGTGCAATTTGATAAGTATTTTGTTGAACAATTTCAAATAACTTTGGAGACTGGTGTCTTTCTAGACCATCTATTCTAATGATAAATTTACCATTACTCATTATTTTTACCATTTGCGCTATTTGATAAGATGGCGAAGATAAAGGGGTAAGGGTACTTTTCCAGTTAAGAGCAAGTTTCCACTCAATATTTTTATTTGCAAAGAGTTGTGTTGAAAATAGAGTGAGTGAAAGAAGAAGTACAGAAGCTTTTATCATAAGATATATCCCTTAATTGTGAATAGTAAAATTTGTATTATTGTACTTCATAATTCTTTTTGTCTCGTTTAAAGTTTAAATAGGGTGTTTCTATTATATGTTTTGTTTTGTACTTACCAAAATCTTCATCTTTTGTAATTTTTTCCACAATTGATTCCATAGAAATTAGATTTGGTGTATTTAGTTCTTCAGTAAGTTGTGCATGGTGTTCTACTAAAGTATCAAAAGCATAGTTAAAATCAAAACCTAATGTACCTTTTGAATTGATAAGTTTTTTGATAAAAATCCAGTTTGAAAATATAATATTCCATGCTCGTTTTTGTTCTGCTGTTATACATAGTGAAGCGATAATACTTCTCCATTTGTATAAACCGAAATATGCTTGATGATTGCTCCATAATTCACTTACCCACCAATCTTCAAACGCAGGTAGTCCTTTAAAAGGTTCAAGCTCTTCTTCTTTTATATTTTCTTCTATATTTGAAATTAATACTGATAAATGAAGTACAAGTATTGGGATATGTATATTTAGCATCCCTAATTGATCTATACTTTGTACATCTATACTAGTTAGAAGTTCAATCCAATCTTTTTTTATCTCTGCTAACTCATCATAGAGTTCCGAGTGTACCCTTAAATTTAAATTTATAGTAGCTTCTGCAATAGCAAAAATCTCTTTATCTTCTATATCAACATCATTTGGCAGTTCATCAACTATCATCATAGCTTCAAGCTTTTGGTCATTTGACATTACTAGATCACGTTTAAGACGAACTTTTTGGTACTTATAATAATTTCTTCTTACTATTGCTTCTTTGAGTACTTGTTCTTTTTCTATATCTAAAAGATCTCTTTTTTGTAATTCTTTGAGAATCATTTCATTTTTTTGTAAAGCTTCTTGTGATTTTTCAAGTCCCATTTCACTTGATGCTTCAGCCATAGCAGATAGTTTGGTTACCCCTTCAGCATGGTCCCTTAATTGTTGTTTTAAAATTTTTATTCTATGCTGATTTTGTTTAATTAAATCTTGTACTGCTATAATTGCATTCATAATAAAACCTTTTGTTATCTACTCTATAATATTTTATATTGAGTAATAGTAACATCATTAAACATTATTTTTTATTATATGAGAATAAGTCGCAAAAAATTAAAGGGTGTCATTGGAAAATATAACAAACGAAATTATAAGCTTTAGCATAATAACTATAATGGTTCTTTTACTCGCATTACTTACTAAAATAATGGAAAATAAACATAAAAAGAAATAAATTATTTTTATATGTGCAATATTTCTTGTAAGAAAATGGTCAAATATAATTGACAAAAATTTTTTTTTAAAAGTTTATTTAAGTTTATTTAACGTAAAATGGATAAAATTTTATTAAATAATCAAGAGGTGGATTTTATGTTCGGTATGGCGTCACAAGCAGATTTAGAAGTTATGGATGGTTTTTTTAATGAATTTATGGAGTTTGTAACTAACAAAAAAAATAAATTTAGTTATGAAAGTACTTCATCAAATTCTAATGTAAATAGAATGTTAGAAAAATGGTCTAATAAAGCAAAAGCATTAGATCAAAGAATGAAAGACGACATGAGAGTAATGGGTGAAATTGTTCTTACAACTGATAAAATAGAACAAGGTATTTTTCAGTGTAGAGTAAATTCAAATACAGATAATCCAATGTTAATGACTCTAAAAATTAACATGAATAAAATGTTAGATATTACTGAAAAAACAATGAATGATTTATCAAAAGTCTTAACATCATATGCAAATGATGACTTTAGAGAAAAAATCAATATTGATCCTACTTTAAAAGCTGATATGCTAGAAGTTATGGAAAGTGTAAATAAACTAGGTACTTCATTGTCAACAAGTGCAAAAGAAAACCTAAGTAATGGTGAACACCTAGAAGCAAGTTCTTCAACTATGACAGAATCAGTAAATAACCTTGCAGATAAAGCAAACCAACAAGCAGCCTCTTTAGAAGAAACAGCAGCAGCTGTAGAAGAGATTACAAGTATTACAAGAAACAATGCAAATAATGCAGTACAAATGTCACAATTAGGTGGAAAAGTACAAAGTGCAGTTTCTGAAGGTATGGTTCTAGCAAATCAAACATCAACAGCAATGGATAGTATTAATGAACAAGTAACAGCTATTAATGAAGCTATTACAGTTATTGATCAAATTGCATTCCAAACAAATATTCTTTCTTTAAATGCAGCAGTAGAAGCAGCAACAGCAGGTGAAGCAGGAAAAGGATTCGCAGTTGTTGCACAAGAGGTAAGAAACCTAGCTTCAAGATCAGCAGAAGCTGCAAATGAGATTAAAACACTTGTTGAAAATGCAGCAACAAAAGCTAATGAAGGTAAAAAAGTAAGTGATGAGATGATTAAAGGTTATGAAGCACTTAATACAAATACAAATGAAACAATTAGTCTAATAGAAGATGTGTCTTCAGCATCAAAAGAACAAATGACAGGTATAGAACAAATAAATGATGCAGTAACAATGTTAGATAGAGTAACACAAGAAAATGCACATGAAGCAAGCTCAGTAGCAGAGATAGCAGTAGATGTAAGTAAATTGGCAAATGACTTAGTATCAGACGCAAGTGGAAAAAAATTTAACTAAAAAAAGGGTATATGATGGCAAGAGAAACAGTATTAGATGAACATGCTTTTTTAGTAAGTGAAACAGATGCGAAAGGTATAATCAAATTTGCAAATGATGATTTTTGTAAAGTAGCAGGATATGACTTAGAAGAATTGATGGGACAACCACATAATATGGTAAGACACCCAGATATGCCAAAAGCAGCATTCAAATCACTTTGGGATACAGTGCAAAGAGGAGATATCTGGACAGGATATGTAAAAAATGCAACAAAAGATGGAGGATACTATTGGGTATACGCAACAGTATTTCCATTTGAGAGTTGTGATGGAAGTAAAGGATACTTGTCTTGTAGAAGAAAACCAAGTAAACAAGAAATCGCAGAACATGAGGCACTTTATAAAGAGTGGAAACGTTCTGAGTA
>Ga0193961_1000460_pt1 | contig 15789 bp, 14 predicted proteins | sample FB_4_MG_FD_140371 | JGI IMG/M metagenome (GOLD analysis project Ga0193961, IMG submission 140371) | Microbial mat bacterial communities from the Broadkill River, Lewes, Delaware, United States - FB_4_MG | ecosystem: Environmental > Aquatic > Freshwater > River > Microbial mats | place: USA...
AAAGGTGTTGAGACTTTTAAAGTAGATAAGACCAAAAAGACTCACGATAGTGCTTCTATTTTAATAGTAGATGAAAGCTCGATGATAGGCTCTGAACTTTTTTCTTATATCCAAGAAGCTATCGAAGAAGAAAGAGTAAATTTTGTATTTTTTATAGGTGATCCTTTTCAATTATTACCAGTAGATAATAGTGAGAATCAGATATATAAACTTAAAAATCAGTTTACTTTACAAGAAGTAGTAAGACAAGCAAAAGATAGTTACATCATCAAAATAGCTACAAAATTACGGGAGAGTATCCAAACAAAAAACTTCATACCATTAAAACAGTTTTTTAGTGAAAACTATGACGAAGAGATGACATTTTTTAGTAATCATAGAGATTTTTTAGCTGACTTTCATAAAAATGATCAGTGGTACAACGAAGACAAAATCATCGCAACATACAAAAATAGTGATGTAGATTCTTTTAATAAACTTATCCGTACTAAATTTTGGGAACAGAACGAAGTATTTAATCCCCCTACTTTTTTAAGAGGTGATACAATTAGATTCAAAGAAGCATATAGCGTAAATGATATTTCATTGTATCACAACGGTCAAGTAGTAGTTCTAGCTAGTGCTATTTTAAAATATCATGAAACATTAGATATAAACTACTGGGAGTGTCGTGATGTTGGAGCCATGGAACAACAGATATTTAGAGTACTAGAACCTACGAGTATAAAAGTATTTAACGATAAATTAAAATCAATAGTAAGCTCAGCCAAACGAGCACAACATCCTAGAAAAAAAGAGTTATGGCAAACATTTTATGCAGTACGAGATATGTTTGCAGATGTACAGTATGTACACTCATCCACTATACATAAACTTCAAGGTAGTACTCACGATGTAGCATACATAGATCTTTTTTCATTATCTGATAATAGATATATGAGTGATGAAGAAAAATATCGACTGACTTATGTAGCAATCACCCGTGCAAGTGCTGATATAAAAATATTTATGCCTATGTTTGAAATATTTAATAAAAAACCTTTATTAAATATCGCTAATGAATTTGATGCCATTGATGATGTATTAAAGAAATTAGATTTTTAAATTTTGTCTTTGTTATAAATAAAATATTTATAACAAAGTATGTTCGATAAGAATTTTTAATCCTATTAAAATCAAAACTACTCCACCTAGTTTCTCAGCTTTACTTTCTAAAAATTCGCCACCACGAGTCCCTATATAAACACCAATAAAACTAAAAAATAGAGTTATTATTCCAATAAGTAGCATAGATATAAAAGGATTAAGAGACATTAACTCAAGAGTAAAACCAGCAGCCATAGCATCGATACTAGTTGCTATCGATAACATTAATAAAACTTTATTTGTTAAAATAGATATTTCATCTTCTGTATTTTCTCCAAAGCTATCATATAACATCTTTCCACCAATAAGGCTCAATAGTCCAAATGCAATCCAATGATCCACAGACTCAATAAAACTACCAAGTCCAATACTAGCAAGATACCCAAATAAAGGCATCACACCTTGAAATATCCCAAAAAATAAAGCAATTTTCAAAGCCAATAAAACATCAAACTTTTTCGCTTTAACTCCAAGCCCAATAGCAACAGCAAATGCATCCATACTTAATGCAAATGACAAAAGTAAAACTTCAAACATATATTATAATTCCTTAGGTGATTTAATTACGAAATTTTAACAACATCATCCCAAGATATAGATAAATAAAGATTTTCATCTTCTAAGTATACTGGTGAATACACAGTAAATACATTTTCATCAAATTTTACATCTAAAATATATTTATCCCCTTGAAAACTTTGAGATACTATAGATACTTTAAATTCACCAGACTCTCCTAATTCACACTCATCAACTCGAACACAATATTCAATATTATCTTTTTTAATGAAGTTAGCTACGCCAAAACTTTTGGCGATACTTTTTGTTTTTGGATATTTGTAGATATTTTGAGGAGTATCATACTGCATAATTTCTCCATCTTCTAAGTAGATGATTTTATCACTCATAGCCATAGCTTCACTTGCATCATGAGTAACAATAATAGCTGTTTTATGTGTAGATTTTAAAATAGTTAAAAGTTCTTTTTGTATTTGTGCTTTTAACATAGTATCAATACCACTAAAAGGCTCGTCTAGCAGTATAAGCTCTGGATTTAATGCCATAGCTCGAATAAGTGCGATTCGTTGCTGTTGCCCTCCAGATAATTCATGAGGATATCTAGCTTCATATCCACTAAGGTCTACAAGATCCAAGAGTTTACTTGCTACTTGTATCTTTTCCTCTTTTGCTAAACGATCGATTCCAAATGTGATATTATCAAAAATTGTCATGTGAGGAAAAAGTGCATAGTTTTGAAAAACAAAACCAATATTTCTTTTTTGAGGTTCTACAAAACTATGAGAGTCTGATAATATTTTATTATTCAAACACAATATTCCGCTTTGACTTTGTTCAAAACCTGCAATAATGTTTAATAATGTACTTTTACCACTACCACTTTTCCCTAAAAGAGATATGATTTTACCTCTTTCTATATCAAGTGAAATATCTTTTAAGACTTCCGTATTATCAAAAGATTTTGATATGTTACTTAGTGTTAGTATGTTTTTCATTTGTTTCCTTCAGAGTGTAAATAATTGGTATAATAGAGATAATAACGATACTAAGAGCATAAACAGATGATTCTTGAACCATCTCAATAGATGCTAGTTCATATGTTTTTGTTGCTAATGTTTCATAGTTAAATGGTCTTAAAATAAGTGTTGCTGGTAACTCTTTTAAAATATCTATAAATACTAAAATAAATGCAGCCATTACCCCACTTTTAATAAGTGGTAAATCTACTTTAATAAGTGTTGTTAAAAAAGTTTTATTTAAACTTCTTGAAGCTTTGTTTACATTGATTCCTATTTTTTCAAAAGAAGACTCAACACTATTTAAAGCAACTGCCAAAAATCGTACCGTATATCCAAAACATAGAATTGCAATAGTTCCACCAAGCACTAAACCATCTAAATCAAATGTTTCAATGAGATAATTATCTATGCTTGAACTTAAAATGATAATACCAACAGCAATAACAGCACCAGGTATAGAGTAACCAAGTGTTGCTATTTTTAATAAATACTTCATATATCTATTATCAAAGATTCGAGCACTATATCCTAATATAACTGCGATCGATACTATTAAAAGTGCTGATACAAATGCCACTAAAAAACTATTTAGAACTGTTTGGATAAACTCATCATCTAAAATAAGTGTAAAATGCTCAATAGAATAAATAGCAATCCAAATAATAGGTATCAAAAAACCAAAAATAAAAGGGATAGATAAAAAAGATATAATAGCCACTTGTCCGAAAAATTTAGTTTTTATTTTTTTAATAGGAGCAGACACTGATTCAACTTTATATCTAGCTCCTCCTCTATTGATTTTTTCAATAACCAAAATAGTAAATACCATAGCCATAGCAATCGTTGATATGTATGCAGCACTATTTGGATCATCTAAACCAAACCATGCTGTAAAAACTGCAGTACTTAGTGTATCTACACCAAAATATTTTACCAAACCATACTCGCTAATAGTTTCCATCATAACTAAAGACAATGCACCGATGATTGCTGGTCTTGATAATGGTAATATAACTTTGTAAAATATTTTAACTCTACTGATTCCTAAAGATAATGCAGGATTCAATAAATAACTAGAATGTTTTGAAAAAGATGATTTAACAATCAAATAAATATATGGATAAAGAGCAAGGGAGAGTATAATTATCACAGATTTCATATTTAAAACATCAAAATACTCGTTTATTCCTAAATCCATTAGGGCTAGATGAACAGGACCATAAAATCCCAATATATCAGAATAGATAAATCCTAATATATATGAAGGGATAATAAAAGGTAAGATAAGAACTATAGAAAAGAATTTTGAGTATTTAAAATCATAAAAGGTAACAAAGTATGCACTTCCTACCCCAAAAATTAAACTCAAACTACAAACACCTACTAACAATATTACAGTATTGATTATATAATCAGTTAAAACTGTTTCTTTTAAATGTATTAAAGTATCACTTTGAGCACCAACTGCATTATAAACGATTAATGCAATTGGTATTATTAAAACTATTGTTAATATTGTGGATATATTTATCCAATTAGAAGGTACTTGAAAGCTTTTACTCATATATTATTTCCAATTAACCTCATTGAATAGTTTCACTGCTTTTGCATTGTTTTTCCCAAGTTCTTCTAAAGCTAAAGTATCTTCTTTAAATGTTCCCCATGATTTTAAAAGTTCTGATGGTTCAACATTTTTATTTACTGGATATTCATAATTAGTTTTTGCAAATACACTTTGTGCAACTGGTGAAACTAAAAACTCCAGAAGTTTAACAGCATTTTCTTTATTTTTACTGTATTTAGTAACTCCAGCACCTGAAATATTTACATGTGTTCCATTTGAATTTTGATTTGGAAAAAATACACCCATTTTCTTACCAACTTCAACTTCACTTGTCTTTTCAGAATTTAATAGTTTACCTACATAATAAGTATTTACAACAGCAACATCACCAATATTTGCAGCAACTGCTTTCATTTGATCTCTATCACTCCCTTTTGGTGTTCTAGCAAAATTATTTACCATACCAGTTGCCCAATTTTTCGCACTTTCTTCACCATCATTAGCTATCATAGAAGCTAAAAGTGATTGGTTATAGATGTTATTAGATTGTCTAATAAGAACTTTACCTTTTAATTCAGGTTTAGTTAAAGCAGCATATGTAGATAAATCTGAAGGATTAACTTTATCTTTATTATATACGATAACTCTCGCTCTTTTAGTCAAAGCATACCAGTAACCATCTTTTTGTCTTAAATTTACAGGTACTGTTTCATTTAGTACTCTTGAATTAACTGTTTGTAATAAACCTTTTTCTTGTGCTATATATAATCTTGCAGCATCTGAAGTGATTAAAATATCAGCAGGAGAATTTTTTCCCTCTTTTTCTAATCTTTTCATAAGTTCATTTGCTTTTGCTTTTACAATATTTACTTTAATACCAGTATCTTTTTCAAATAACTTGTATAGTTGTTTATCTGCATCATAATGTCTATGAGAATAAATATTCACCTCTTGTGTTGCTGAGAATCCGATTGTAGCTACTAGTGCAGTAGCAAGTATATTTTTTAACATTTTTTTCCTTTGTTATTAATAATCATTATCAGAAGTATATAGGAATGATTCTTAATATTACTTTAAATCAATAATCATTATCATAAATTTGAAATAAAATAATTTTTTGTTTTTTAAAAGTTTATTTTAATAGTTTCTGAAATTCATAAAAGGCTTTCGTCTTTCGAATTTTTCCATCTCTATTATCTACAAGTCCATATCCAGGAGCAATAAGTTGATGCCAAAATACTTTTTGTATTTTATTTGATTCTTTTGCAATTTGAAAATAATCTACCATATATTGTGAATATAACTCTTCACTCACACATTCATTTTCACTCGTAGGTGCATATGGTGCCGTTCCACTTAAAGGCCAATTTACTTCCGTAATATAAATATTATCTGTCTTCATTTTTGGACTTAATTTCACTAAAGAGTAAAGCATTTCAATTTTATTTTTTGTATCAAATATTCCCATCTGTGTATTGTTTGGCGCTCCTCGTCTATCTACATAAAGTAGTGACGAAAGCTTGTCAAATTTCACAGGAAAATTATTGAACAAAGCTCGTATAGTATAGTGGTATTCAAAGTCAATAACTGAAGGACCAATAAGTTTAAATGTATTATACTTATCATCCCTTATATCTTGTACAACTTTATAAAAATCTAGGTATTCTTTAACTGCAAAAAAGCCCCACTTTGCTCTATTTATAGTTGTCCCTATTTGATACTCTGTTGTAATACTCTTAAAGGTATAAAATATTTCCATTATGTGTAACTTTAATAGCTCTTTATTATCGATATGCTCTCTATCTTGCATTATATTTAAAAGGATTTGTTTATCATCCCCAAAACTCTTTGCAAACTCATAATATTTATCTATATTTTGTATATCACTTAAAGGGAGTCTAATAATTAACGATTTAACCCCTAGCTCTTCTACAAGTTCTTGTTGAAACTCACCTTTATCAAGATTTACCCCTAGTCCATAAAAGTTTATTTTTTTAAAATTTTTATCTTCTTTTTTTGGGAATAATTTCATCAAAGCTATTGATAATGGAAACATAATTATATTAGTAGAAATCATTTTTAAAAAGTCAATTTTATATCTTTTTCGCATAGCTCTTTTATATGATTTGTCTTTAATTACATGTGGCTGATCTGAATAATTATCCCATACAAAAGGTGCACTTTTTTGTGAATTTGTTTCCATATTAATTCTCTCTTATTCTTAAATATACAGGAAATCTAGGCTTCCCATATTTAGTAAAATTCTGATACTTGAAGGTAATATTTGTCCCTATTTTTGGAGGATTATTTCTAAAATTATCATCCATACCGCTACCTATTTTGAACTTAATTTGGTTTGGTAATTGACAAATAATAGCCCCTACTTTATCAATATATTTTCCTGTTCCTTTTGTAAATCCAGTAATTTTACACTCAGTATCTTTAAAATTTTTTACTTTTAAGGCTTGTGAAGTACGCTTGTTTATATATAAAGCATTAGGGTTTCGTACCACTATCCCCTCACCTTTTTTAAGCTCTATCTCATTTAAATAACTTTTTTGATGTTCTATATCTTTAATAATGATCTGTGGTAAAATCTTAATATAGTCATTTTCATATGGTTTTACTTTTGATAATCTTTGAAATAAGCCACCCTTCGCATTTGGAACCTCAAAAATATAATGCTTAATTTGTGACCAATTTTCATCAGGTATTTTATCTCTAACGATTGATGAAATATTTTCAAAATCATCTCTTTTTGTCCATAATTCACCATCTATTTCAAACGATGGATAATCTTTTGTAAACCATTTGGGTGCGTAGATTTTTTTTCCATTCCTGGTTAATAGTTGATTTCCATCCCAATAAGCTCTTATACCATCAAGTTTTTCACTCATTACCCAGTTTGTAGTATTTTGATCTTTGTAGGTTTTAAGAAGAAGCAGATTAGGTTTAGAGGCAAATAATGACAATGATGCCAAAAAAGATAAAGATATGAGTTTCATAATATCCTCATCATCTTCTTAGATAAGTGATTCTTGCTGTAGTCTTTGAAGAACATCAGCAGATGTAATCTGTTTCATACAAGCATGATTTTCTTTTTCTTCTTTTAAAGGGCAAACTCTTTTCATACACGGTGCACAATCTAAATCTTTACGGACTAGCATCTCATGCTCATTTTTCCATTGATTAGTTTCGATATGCCGTGTAGGTCCAAATATCGATACAGTAGGGACTTGAAAAGCTGCTGCAACATGCATTGGTCCAGAATCATTTGTAATAAATAGATCCAATTTAGAGATATTTATTATAAGTTCTTCCACACTTGTTTTTCCTGCTAAATTTTCATAATTTAATACATTTGCATTTTTTAATGTGTTTTCAATATCACCAGCAATATCAGTTTCACCTGGTCCTCCAAATATTTTGATATTATAATTTTTTGATAATTCTATAGCAACCTGAGCAAACTCAGTTGGATACCATCTTTTGGCACTTCCATAAGTAGCACCGGGATTTAATCCAAGTATTGGTTTTGAATTTTGCTCTTTTTCAACAGAACAATATATTTTTAACTTATTAGGTTGTGTATCTATAGATAAACTTTTATTTATAAAATCATTATATCGTATAACTTGATGTGTATTTAGCTTATTATCAAATCTTTTATAAATAAATTTTTGTTTTGAATTTATAAAAAATAGTAAAAACTTAGTGGTAAAATTTTTTCTAAAACTGAAAGCAAAATCAACTACACCTACACTTTTAGCAAGTAAAAAAAGATTTTTATATCTATTGCCTGTTTTTTTACTATCATCGATAATCATCTTTTCTACATTTGGATGTTCTTTAAATAACTTCGTTGATACAAAAGAACCAAAGATTACTAGTTTTGCATTTGGATAAATTTTTATTATATTCTCAATGGCGGGTGTAGCCATCACTGCATCGCCAAGCCAAGTAGGTATCTCTATAAATATTTTCAATTTTTATCTAACAATCAAAATACTAAGATTCACAAGCTTGTATTTTTTCAATAGTTTTCGTAGTACTTTTACCGTCTACAAATTGAACTAATTTTAATTCTTTTGCTATTTCACTACCAACTACTTTTTTACCCTCATAATCTCCACCTTTTACTAAAACATCAGGTTGAACTATCTCAATAAGACTAAGTGGAGTATCATCAGTAAATTTCACAACATAATCAACACTCTCTAAAGCTGCAAGGATGTAACCTCTATCATCTTCATTGTTAATGGGTCTGCTTGGTCCTTTTAATGCACTTACACTTGCATCACTATTAAGTCCTAAAATCAGCACATCTCCAAACGATTTCGCTTTATCTAAATACTGAACATGACCTTTATGTAATATATCAAAACATCCATTTGTAAAAACTATCTTTTTATTTTGTTTTTTAAGTCTTGCAACAGTTTGTTCTATCTCATCAAAAGTTTTAAGATGAGATTCTATACTACTCTTATGAAGACTACTTTTATACTCTTCAATCTCTTCAATCGTAGCAGTAGCACTCCCAATTTTACCAACTACAACTCCAGCAGCTAAATTTGCAAACTCCATTGCATCTACAATATTATCGCCTTTTGCTAAACAGTAACCTAAACTAGCCAATACCGTATCACCAGCACCAGTAACATCAAATACTTCACGAGCAACTGTTGGCTTTTTTATTACATTGTCATTTTCATCTAATATTGCAATACCATCTTCACTTAAAGTAATCATTGGTACTTGTAAACATGCAGTATTATGTAATTTTTTAAGTGCTACTTTTAAACTTGCATCATCATTTATGTCTATATTTGTAGCTTCTTGAGCCTCTTTTTTATTAGGAGTAAGTAAATAACTACCAATATACTTAGTATAGTCATCACCTTTTGGATCTACTAAAACTTTTGTATTGCTTCCTGATGCACAGAATATTATTTTTCCCATTAAACTATCAGTAATAACACCTTTTCCATAATCAGAAACTAAAATCACATCAAACTGATCTATTATTTTTAAAAGTCCCATTGTTATAAGGGCTTCACTTTGGGCAGATATATCTTCTTTTGATTCTTGATCATATCGTATAATTTGTTGTGCAGAAGCTATGATTCTACTTTTTTTAGTAGTTTTTCTATTTTCATCACAAATTAAATAATGCCTTACTTTTATATCTTCTAGCATTTGAGTAAGCTCAGCTGATACAGCATCCTCTCCAACAACAGAAATAACCATAACATCAGCACCCAATGATACAAGATTATTCACAACATTTCCAGCACCACCTAAAACAGTAGTTTCTTTTTGTACATCAACAACTTGAACAGGTGCTTCAGGTGAGATACGATTTGCACTCCCCCATAAATAATGATCTATCATCAAATCACCAATAACTAAAATATTTGGTTTTTTAATTTCGTTGTTATTTTCCATTATTTTTTTACCTCAGTATTAAATAATCTTCTAATCTCAGGGATATATGATTTTATACCCTCTTCCATTGAAACTTTTGGTTCATATCCTAAATTTTCTTTTGTAGTTTCTATATTTGCTTGTGTAAAAAATTGATAAGAACCTATAAATGGATTAGGAATGTATTCTTTTCCATTATCTATATCTAGTTCTTTTTGTAAAATAGAAACAATATCTTCAAAACTTCTAGCTTTTCCAGTTCCTACATTATATACACCAGATTTTTTAGGAGAACAAGCTTTTATATTAGCTTGAATAATATCATCAATATAAATAAAGTCTCTTAATATTTTATCACTACCTTCAAATAGTTTTGGAGTTAATCCTTTTAAAATTTGATGTCCAAATTGTACAACCATTGAAGATGTACTATTTTTGAAAAACTCTCTAGGTCCATATACATTAAAATATTTCAATCCTACAATAGAGATATCAACACCTTTTTTAATATATTTTGATGTAATATTATCCATCATAACTTTTGAGAAACCATAAGCGTTGTTTGGTTGTTCATAGCCAACTTCAAATCTATCGCTATCTCCATAGGTTGCAGCAGAACTTGCATATACCATATTTGCACCATGTATAATAGCAATTTTTAGTAAATCTTCATATGCATTTACATTTGTTTTCATCATTAAATCTTGCTCTTGAACTGTAGTATCAGAAATAGCTGCTTGATGAAAAATATAGTCAAATTTATAAGAGTTTTCTAAATCTTTTAAAGCTACTTTATCATTGATATCTCCACTTATTACAACACCATTAAAACCAAGTAAGTTTTTAAAATGTCCAAAGCTTTTAAGATTTCCATTGGAAAATGTTTCACCATTTCTAAACATATCAAAAGCGACAACATTTGCATCTGGATAATTTTCTTGAAAATAAAATGCTAAACTACTACCAATAAATCCAGCAGCTCCTGTTATTAAAATTGTTTTGTTATTAAAGTCTATATCTGTATATTTTATCATTTTATCATCTCCGTTAATTTATTTTGTTGAAAGTAGTTTTAATCTTTTGTATTCATCACAACTACTTAATAATTCTTCTTCTGTACCATTTGCTATTATCTCACCATCTTTAAATAATAAAATTTTATTTGAATTTTGAATTGTACTTAATCTATGAGCAATAACAAATGTGATTCTATTTTGACTTACTTCATCTAAAACCTTTGTAATGATAGATTCAGATTCGTTATCTAATGCACTTGTTGCTTCATCAAAAATTAAAATTTGAGGGTCTTTGTATAGTGCTCTTGCAATTGCAATTCTTTGTCTTTGACCACCACTTAAATTTGTACCAAATTCATCAAGTTGTGTATGAATCCCTTCTGGTAAGTTTTCAACAAATTCTAAAGCATGAGCTTGTTTTAAAACATATTTTACTCTTTCCTCATCAATATCATTTCCCAATGCAATATTGTTTGCAATTGTATCATTAAAGATATATACTCTTTGAGTTACTATAGAAATAGAGTTTCTTAAGCTTTCCAAAGTGTATGCATTGATATTTGTGTCATTGAAATTAATTGCACCTTTAAATGGATCATAAAATCTCAATAATAAATTTACTAAAGAACTTTTTCCACCACCACTATCTCCAACTAATGCAACTTTTTCACCTTTTGAAATATTAATATTGATATTTTTCAAGGCTATATTTTCATCATATTTTAATGAAATATTATCAAATTTTATATTTTCAATTTGAGTATTTAATGTAAACTCTCCACCTTTAATATCACTAGAAGTATCAAAAATATCATTTATTCTTTCATTTGCAGCAATTGACTTTTGAAAAGAGTTGTAAACACTTGAAAGTTTTTTGATTGGAGTGTATAACATAAACAATGCTGTCATAAATGAGAAAAATTCACCCACACTCAAATCACCATTTATTACTTCCATACCACCAAGCATAATAACAACAGCTGCCGCTACTGCTCCTATTATTTCCATAATAGGAGACACTAAAGCATTTGTTTTTACACCTTTTAAATTTAGATGAAAGTACTCTTTATTTGTTTGTTGAAAACCTTTAGTTCTTGATTTTTGAGAATTATTAGCAATGATTAGCTCTATATTATTAAAAATTTCATTCAATAAAGAAGTTAAAGAAGATATCTTTTTTTGCGTTTTATGAGATAACTTTTTCATCTTTTTAGCAAGTCTAGAAAGCGGATAAATAATTAAGGGTAGTACTATTAATCCATAAAATGCTAATTTTGGACTTTGATAAATAACTACACCCATTAAAGCAATTACAGTAAAAGACTCTAATAAAATTGTAGCTATATGAGAAGAAACACCACTTTGGATAGAGTTAATATCATTTGTTACTCTACTTACTAATTCTCCACCATGTTTTCTATTAAAAAACTTTAAATTTTGAGTTAGAATATGAGACAAAAATTTATCTCTAATAATTCTAATAATATCAGAACCAATATACGCTACATAATATGTTTGTATATATCTACCAAAACCTTTTAGTGAATATAAAAATATCACCGCTAGGGGTAATAATTGTAGCATCTCTTTATCTTTATTAATAAAAATCTCATCTAAAACTGGCTTGATTACATATGCTGTTCCACTTGTACCAGCTGCTACCATTAACATACCAATAATTGCAAAAACAAACTGTTTTTTATAGTTTTTATAATATGGGAAATACTGTCTAATAAATTGTTTCAATAAAATATCCTTTTATATTCGAGTAATAGGTCTTTCACCCAATGCTACTCTTTTTACATCTGCTTTATACATCTTCATGAGTTTTGACCATTGTCTTTTCATTTTATATTTAGCATAAAACTGAAAATGTCGATAAAGCCAAAATTTTATCCCCATTCTCTTAGCACCTAATCCATCTACAATAATTAGTTTATATTCTTTTGAATTTGTTCTTTGACAAAATATATTTGTTAAACTTGTATCTATAAATAGTATACCGTTTTTTTCCAAATAGTCTTTTAAATGGTCTAAAAGCTGTTGCTGACATTCAATCGAAATTAATTTATTAGCTATATAATATCTCAAAGACTTAGAAGGTGTTAAATCAAAATCTAATACCCTATCAAAAACTAAACCATCTCCTAAATTTGTTTTTACATAACCATAACATTGAGTTAATAAAGATAAGTCTTTATTTTTTTTTAGAAGATATTGCATATAAATATATTCTAAATGATTTTGTTGATTATGTGTACCCTTAGAATATATAATTTTAATTACTTTAGTATTATCATTAGGATTAATATAACAAGCTCGTTCACTACCTTTTGCAATAAGGTCGTTTTTAGTCAAATTTATCATTAAAAACCTTTGAATTTAGTCCTGTATAAAGTAAAACATCACGGCATTTTTCTACATTTATTCCTGTATTAATATATGAATAAACTACTGATGGTTTATTTAAATATAATGTAAAATTTAACTCTCTATATTTGTCGATATCATCAGAAGATAATTCTTCTTTTCTTGATAATATAATCTCAGAATTAGCATCTAGATGCATAATCCAATATGATTTTGGTATAAATTGTAATAAAAACTTCCAGTTTTCTCTTAAATAAGTCTCTTTTTCCATAAAAGAGATATTTTTTAATAAGTAGTCATAAAAAAATCTATCTAAAATAATTGTATTGTTTTTTATTAGTGATTTATAAAATAGATAAGGATAATAACCTAACCCAGCACAAATAACAAGAAAATAATGAATATCATCATGTTGGTCTTTTTCAGGTTTTTTACCAAATTTCTTTGTTAAAAAATACTTATTGATTGGTTGTAAAATATTGTAAATTATAGACCGTCTAACAATTTTTTTAAACCTCTTATAAAATATCTTCTGACTAGTACGATCCATTACTTGAGTTAGTAAGGTAGTTTTTCCTACACCATCTGGACCTATTACAGGAATGATTTTTAATTTTCTTAAAAAGTCGACTTTTTTACTATATTTTTTCTCATCTCGAGATATTATTTCATTTGGCATTTGAGTAAATAATACAATTTCCAAATTTTGACCATCATATTTATCAAAAATTATTACTTTAATCTGTGCATATTTATCTCTGAAAATACTAAAACAATATTCATTTGAAGAGCATGTGTCAAAAGTATTTTGTAATACCACATTAACTTTATCTTCATTTATATAATAACAATAAGATAAATCTTTCTTCGTTTCCATTATGGGTTTTAATTTTTGGATAATACAAAAATCACATATAACTTGGGCTATTTTATTGATATCGTTAATCATTTGTTAATTCATCCAGTTTATTCTCAATCGTATTATATAAATCTCTGTCATATCCTAAAGGAATTGAGTAGTTGTTTTGAAATTTAATTTCATTTATACTTCCCCATCTTTTAGCACTAGCAAATAAACTAATCCCAAAAAAAGAGATAGTTTGAATATTTACGGCCCCTGCTAAATGCATCGGTCCTGTAGATGTACTTATAAATATTTTGAAATTACTTATTAGTTTACAAAAATTTATAAGTGATAAATGGGAATCATACAAAATAGCATCAAAATCGATATTTTCTTTAATATATTCCTTACTTTCATGGTCATCAGGACCAAATGTAAATACAACTTTTATATTTTTTTTGAGAGAGATACTTTTTGCCAATTTGATATAATCATCTATTGTCAAATTACCATCACTGCTTCCCCCAAAGCCAGGATGAAGTGCAATATATTCAAAATCTTCTGTGATATTAAACTGTTCTTTAAATTGTACCAATTCTGAATCTTTTTCATTTTGATTAAATGACAATAATGGTTTATTAAAATCAGCTTTTATATTAGATTTAAAGTTTTGCAACAAAGCGATATTATATTCAAACTCACGCATTTCAACTTTACTTCTTCTTTGTACTACACGATGATTTGAAAATAATTGCGCAATTTTTGTTGCTGGTGCGTATCTTTTTTTCACTGCAGCTAAAAAAAGTGCTATTGCTAAAGTTGTATCAGTAAAAGCACTAATACTCACATCAATATTTTTTTCTTTTATTTTTGTAGTTAAAGTTAAAATACTATTATCATACAAAATAACATCATCAATAAAATTTAGACTTTTTGCTAAGTCATAGTTTATTTTAGATACTAATACAATTATCCGAGAACCTTTTATTTGTTCTTTAGCTATTTTTATCATTGGTAAGGTAAGGATAAAATCACCTATTTTATCATGTCTTGTAATTAAAATATTCATTTATTTGTACTATAACTTAATCAGTTACAGGTTTTCCTTTTAATCGTTTTTTAAAATTTTTTATTTTCTTATTTTTATTTGAGAAATACAATACTTGTTTTTTAAACTCTTCATTATCTGATGTTTTAAAAAGCTTAGTATATTGATCTGACATCACCTCTAATATTTCATCTAATGCCCAAAGTTTTTCAAAATTTTGTGCTCTTTTCGTTTCATCTAGCTTATTAAAACTCATACGATTTATATCTACTATTTTAAATTCAAATTTCCCATTAACTTCTTTGATTAAAATATTCCCAGGAGAATAATCATGATGAAAAATATCATCTTCATGTAAATGATATGTAAATTCAGCAAATGCTTTATAAATATCATCATACTGGGTATCTGTTTTATCTAACTGTTTTTTTAATGCTTCTCTAATAGTATAGGTATACTCAAATTTTTCACTTACAAAATAACTTTCATTTAATAAACCATTTTTATGAAATTCGATATAACCAATTGCTTTAGGTACAAATTTGCTAATTTTTAAAGAATATTCATATGATCTTTTTGCCTTAGAATCCCTAAAAAATGTATAGATTACCTTATTGAGTATATTTGGCACTTTAAACGATTTCACTATTGTTTCTATATTGTTATATGGTATAACTTTTAATTCATTTCTTGCTTTGTGAATAGTTTGATTGTTTTGTGTAAAATACTTCTCTATATTTTGAAGGAAACTTTTAAAGTTATTACACCCTTCATTTACAATTAATTTAATCATTTGCTATTTTCTTCTAGCTCTATCATCAGAGCATATTTCATATATG
>Ga0193961_1000462_pt1 | contig 15787 bp, 14 predicted proteins | sample FB_4_MG_FD_140371 | JGI IMG/M metagenome (GOLD analysis project Ga0193961, IMG submission 140371) | Microbial mat bacterial communities from the Broadkill River, Lewes, Delaware, United States - FB_4_MG | ecosystem: Environmental > Aquatic > Freshwater > River > Microbial mats | place: USA...
ATTCACGAAGAGGTGCCTCATTATTTGCCGATAAAAAAGATCTTCAGATGGGAGATATTATTCAAATATTAATAGAAGAGACATTAACAAATGACTCTTCAGATTCAAGAGAAATTAAAAAAGATAATTCTTCTAGACTTGGATTAGGAAACTTTACTGCTCCAACAACTGGTTCAACCGGACCAGTAAATCTAGCTAAAAAACTTAATAACACTTTTGGTATGGGGTTTTCTTCCACTTCAACAAATGCATTTAAAGGTTCTGCAAAATCTTCAGCTGATGAAGAGTTCACGACATCTATATCTGCTATAATTGAACAAACCTATCAAAATGGTAACTATTTTATTAAAGGTAGTAAAGAGATGTTAATTAATGGTCAAAAACAAGATATTAGGATAAGTGGTGTAATAAGACCATATGATATTAGTCCTGAAAATACCGTTTATTCTTATCAATTAGCAAATTTAAAAATTTTATACGAAAAAGATGGTGAAGAGATAGATGCATTAAAAAAAGGTTGGGGAACAAAACTACTTGATAGCATTTGGCCTTTTTAAACTAATTTTAAGAATTGTAATAGTAATATTGTATAAGTAATAGGGGAATAAATATGTTAAATATATTAAATGTAGCTCAATCTGGATTAAAAGCATCACAAACTCAAGTTGAAAATGTAATGAATAATCTTGCAAATGAAGGTACTCCTGGATATAAAAAAAGAGTTGTAAATGTATCAGAATTAGAGCATGCAGACTCAAGAGTAACTGGACGGGGTATTCAAATTGAAGATGTTTCAAGAGTAACCAATATCTATATGTATCAAAATTTGATTAGAGAAGAGAGTAAACTGTCAAATATTAATGAGCTTAATAGTATGTTAAGTGATATAGAATCAATTTTTTATGAGACAGAAACATCAGGTATGTCAGCAGATATAAATAGATACTTTAGGTCTATAGAAAATTTAAGGACAAGTCCTCAAAATGAAATCTACAAAAGTGATTTAGAAAATAGTGCTAAAGTTATTGTTTCAAATTTAAAAGAACTATATGCCAATATTGAGAAAGTAGAAGAAAAAAATTTACTAAACATAAAAGAAAATGTAGGTGAAATTAATAATATTTTAACTGAAATAGGTAATATTAGTAAAAAAATCTCTGACAATACAGGAGGCAATCCAAATGATCTCTTAGATAAAAGAGATCTACTAGAAAAGGAGTTGGCACAATTTATTGATGTTGAAATATCTAGGGATGATAGCTATGAACTTAAAATTGCAGGTGTTACAGCTGTACGATTTGATACAAATGTTCATACAATAAAACTCATTGAAGATTACACTCCACAAAAAGATGTCTATGCGAAGGTAAAACCAGATGGCACAACATATTTAGACCCAATTCAGGATTCATTAATACCATCTACATGGGATGGAACTGGTAACCAAGCTGAAATACAAGTGATTGATTTATCTGGAGTTTCCACTAGTACATCTGTAAATTTCTTAGGGTTTCCTATACCGACAACAATAGGTGCTAGTGCAACACAAATGGCAACTGATATTGCAACTGATGCATTAATTCCAACAACAGGTATTATAGATAAGTGGAATAAAGAACATCCTGATAGAGAAATTGATACTATAACAGCAGTAGGGACACAAATTACGATTAAATACAAAGATTTTGAAGGTGATGTACCAGCAATTGATAATGATGAAGATAATGGGATAGTATTTACAGGAAGTGTAGAACAACCAGGTGGGCAAAAAGGTATAGTTGATAGTTTAACATATACATTAAATAATGAATTTTCACTTACAGTTACTTATGGTGAAACAATTTATGAAGCAGATGGAACTACGCGAGTTGATATCAATGGAGATGGAATTTTAGATGCTAATGATGATGTAGATGAAAATAATGTATTAAAAGCAATGGCATATAAAATAAATAAAAGTCAAGACATTGGTGCTGTAGTAAAAGCATATAATGGACAATATGAACTTGCCGACGATGGTACTAAAATACTTACTAATGATCCAAGACATAGTAAATATGATTCATTAGATCCGAATAAAGACAGAAATATTGTCATTGAGGCTCAAATAGATGGTGAAAAAGGCTCGTTTGTGGGCGAATTTTTAGTTAATGATAACAACTCAAAAGCTCATCAAGAAAAAAATAATTATCTCAGTAAAAAGGGACTTGATGATATTCATTTAGAGATATATGAAAAAGAAGTAACTTTATCTGGTGGTGCTTTAAAAGCTATGATAGATAATGTGAAAACAGATTCTGGTATGAATACATTCAATGAATATAAAGAAAAGCTAGATCAATTTGCAAAAACACTTTCAAATTTATCAGACGCTTATATTGAAAATGCAGACCAATCTTATATATATGGAACTGATGCGATTGAGTTAAGTGCAGATGAAGATAAAAAAGTAGTTTTAAATTTATTTAGTGGAGCAGATGTTAAATCATTAAAATTTAACACAGGTTCTCTAAATCAACTTACTCAAAATAAGTTAGACTACTTAGCAACTATACAATGGAGAGATAATATTGACTTTGATGGAACAGGTGAAAACAACCAATCTTTTTCACAATTCTACCAGACTTTAAGAGTTGAAGTTGCAGACAATAAAGAAAATGCATCATTTAAACAAGGCGCACAAGAAGCAGTTAAAGAATCAATGGAAAACGCATATAACAAAGTAACAAAAGTTGACAAGGATTCTGAAATGATTGAATTAATTAAGTTTCAATCAGCTTATGAGGCAAATGCAAAAATGGTAACAATCGTTGATGAAATGTTAGCAACTTTGCTTGGAATGAAGAGATAAATAAACTAAGAATAAGGAGTAAGACATGGCAGATTATACAACATTAGGTTCATTTAATACAGGTGGTGCAGCATCACTAAACGGTGAACTTATTCAAAAACTTTACGATGCAGAATCAAAATCTAGAGTTAAACCTATTGAAAATAGTTTAGAACTTTGGGATAAAGAAAAAGAAAAAATTGCAGAAATAAATACAAAAGTAAATGAGTTAATCTCATCAATTAAGCCTTTTGACTTATTTGCCTCTGGTAATAATGCATTTGAACAAATTACAGCAACCACAACTGGAGAATCAGCAATTTTTGATGCAGCAGATGTAGGAGCATTAAAAGAAGGTACAATGAATATTACCATCAGTCAATTAGCGCAAAAAGATGTTTATCAATCGGATACATTTTCGGATTCATCTTCACTGATTGCGGGTGCACAAACAACTGGAGATAAAATTACTATTAACGGTACAGATTTCACTACAGTAGGTAAAACTTATGAAGAACTTGTTGCAGATATAAATTTAACAGGAACAATTAATGCATCTATTGAAAAAATTTCTGATACAGAATCAAGATTAGTAATTAAAAGTAAAGAACCTGGTACATCAAATAATTTAACTATCACAGAAACTGGTGGAGCTATATTAGGATATTCAAATGCATCAAATCATATCTTGAATGGACAAAACCTTCAAGCAACTGTAGATGGGGTTGCATATGATGTTTCATCCAATAGCATAACTGTTGATGGTAACCTTAAAATCACAGCAACTAAAATAGGTGACTCATCGATTTCTGTACAAAAAGATGATAGTTCAATCATACCTGCAATAAATGAAGTTGCAACAAAATATAATGAATTATTAGAATTGATTACAACTGAATTGTACTCTGAAGATGCAAGTTCACAAGATAAATCAACATTAAAAACTATACTAAATGATATCAAAAATATGATGTACAATGAATATGGAAGAGATGACGAAAATGTTCTTAATTATGGTTTTTCATTTGACAAACTAGGATTGTTAACTATAGACTCTAAAGTACTAGGAAAAGCATTAACCGATAATCCAGATAAAGTAAAAGAACTATTTATAGGTGTTGCGGAAGATAAAGGTTTCGGTACAATGTTAAAAGAACATCTTGATGACTTAAATGCTTATGATGGTCTGTTTAAATCATATACAACCAATATGGATTTGAGAAAAACGAAACTAGATGAAGATAAAGAAAAAGCAGTTAAAGACTTAGACACAAAATATGATACAATGGCTGCTCAATTTACCGCTTATGGTTCAATTATAGCCCAAATGGAATCTTCTTTTGCTGGATTAAAACAAATGATTGCAGCACAAAACTCATCAAATTAGTATATACTTAATAGCCTTTAAGTATATACTAGTTATAATATTTGAATAATTATTTATTGGAGACTTAAATGGGTTTAGAAATATACAATCAGCAGGCAGCAACAACAGAAGATCCATATATGCTAATATTAAAGCTATATGAAGGATTATTAAAATATTTATCTTTTGTTGAAAACGCAATAGACTCAGGTGATGTTGAAGCAAAATTTGAATATATTAATCGATCAATTGCAATTTTTGATGAACTTAGAAATATATTAGATTTTGATGGTGGGGATGTAGCTTACTACTTAGATGGATTATATTTATATCAAATAGAAACATTATTTAGTGCAGGTGTAGATAGTAATCTTAGTGCAATTGCACAAGTAAAAAAAGTAGTAACAGGACTAATTGAAGCATGGAAAGAAGAAACTGGTCTTTAAAAGCCTTATCAGATTTAAGATATTTAGATAGTCTTGAATCTGAGTTAAAAGCTGAATCATTAAAAGCATGGGTAGAACTCTATTTAAATGAAAACACTATAGAAGATTTTGATTTAAATATTAATGATTTGAATTCTTTATCTGAACTGTTCTACAAAAATATATCTTTTCTGAAAAATCATAGAAAAGATATGAAAAAACAAATCGATAATCATAAAAAAATAAGAGAATTTTTAAAATAAATTATTATTTATTTTAAAACCTCATCTCTATAAACTCAATCCTACAGCTTTTCTTATAATTTTAAGTTTTTCTTGCGCGATTTTTCTTGCTTTATTTGCACCAATTTCAAGTATCTCTTTTACCTCATCTGGATTATTTATTAAGTGTTCTCTTCTTTCAATATAAGGAGCAAAGTGTTCATTAATTTTATCCATTAATGCAATTTTAAAATGACCATACCCTTCACCTGGAGTTTCATATCTTTTTTGCATAGTTTTTAATTCATCTTCATTCATAAAAAGTTCACATAATTTATATACATTACAAGTTACATATTCTTTTGGTTCATGTAGCTCTTTGGAATCAGTTACAATTTTCATTACTTGTTTTTTAATTGTCTTTTTAGAACCAAACATATCAATAGTATTTCCATACGATTTAGACATTTTAGCACCATCCGTTCCAGGAACAGTTGCTAAATTTTCATCTACTTTTGATTCTGGCATAACTAAAATATCACCATAAGTATTATTAAATGTGTTAGCAATATCTCTTGCAATTTCTACATGTTGAATCTGATCTTTTCCAACAGGAACAATATTAGAATCAAAAAGTAAAATATCAGCTGCCATTAAAACAGGATACGATAGTAGTCCATGATTTGAAGCTATTCCTCGTGCTGTTTTATCTTTATAACTATGTGCTCTCTCTAATAGTCCCATAGGCGTATGATTTGAAAGTATCCAATATAATTCTAAAACTTCTGGAACATCACTTTGTACCCAAAATGTTGATTTATTTGGATCCATCCCTAGACTTAAAAAATTTACTGCAGCTTCAAAAATATTCTTCTTTAAAAATTCTTTATCTTTAACGGAAGTTAATGCATGATACGATGCGATAAAAGCAAATAATTCGCCATCTTCTTGAGATTCAATCATTTTTTTAATCATTCCAAAATAATTACCGATATGTATTGTTCCACTTGGTTGAATTCCACTTAATATTCTCAAAAATTAATCCTTAGTTTATTTTTGATATAATAGCAAAAATTTATGGAGTATTAGATGAAACAATTAATTAGATACATTTTTCTTGGTGCATTAGCACTTATACCGTTGTTAGTTGTTGTGCAACTTATTTTTTGGGTAAATTCCATTAGTAAACAACTTTTTGATTTTGTATCTTCATACACTAATAGTCCGTTATACACGGGAGCACTATTTTTATTAGTCATAATTCTTTTGGCATTGGTTGGTTCTTCAATTGAGCGTGCTGGTAAATCCTATCTAATTTCTATTATTGATAGACTATTAGAAAAAGTACCCGCAATTGGAACAATATATTCAATCATCAAAAAAATAACTGAACTTTTTAAACCAAATAGTAAAGATGTTAAAAAAGAAGTAGTACTGGTAGAGTATCCTAAAAATGATTTATGGGTACCTGCCTATGTTTTAAGTAAACATGAAAATGTTTTGGTTTTATTTGTACCTACAAGTCCAAATCCAACGAGTGGTTATACAGTAATAGTAGATAGAAGTAAAATAATGGAAACAACATTAACAGTTGCAGAGGCAAGTCAATTCATTGTAAGTATGGGTTCTGATTTTGTAAAAAAAGAAGAGATTACACAAATTATAGAAAAAACAATAAAATAGGAAAATAGATGATAGATATAAAACTTTTACAAAAAGATTTTGATGCAGTAAGTATAGCCTTACAGAAAAAAGGTGTAACAACAGAAACTCTAGCAAGTTTAAAAACACAAGTTGAAGATGCCAAAGAAAAAAGAAAAGAGATGGAGTTATCTCAAGCTGAGCAAAAAATTTTATCTCAACAATTTGGTTCTTATAAAAAAGAGGGAAAAGATGTTACCCCTTTACAAAATGAAATTACAAACTTGAAAGAAAAAAAACAAGAACTTGAAGAGGAAGTAAGAGAGATAGAAACAGCAATGCAAAGTATTGCTATGGGTATTCCAAATCTTCCAGATGATTGTGTTCCAATTGGAGCAGATGAGAATGAAAATATTGTATTATCTACAATTGGAGAAAAACCTACATTTACTTTTGAACCAAAAGAGCACTGGGAACTTGGTGAAAACAATGGAATGATTGATTTTACAAGAGGTGTAAAACTTGCAAAATCAAGATTTGCTGCACTAAAAGGTATTGGTGCAAGACTTGAAAGAGCTTTAATCAATTACTTTTTAGACTTCAATAGAGAAAGAGGTTTTGAAGAATGGTATGTACCATTTATGGCAAATACAAATGCTCTTGAAGGTACGGGTCAATTACCAAAGTTTGGTGATGATTTATTCAAAATTCAAGGGGAAGATTTATATCTTATCCCCACAGCAGAAGTATGTTTAACTAACCTTTATAATGATGAAATCATTGAAAAAGATGAGTTACCTATGCTACTTACATCATACACTCCATGTTTTAGAAAAGAAGCGGGAAGTGCTGGTAGAGATACAAGAGGTATGATAAGACAACACCAATTTGATAAAGTTGAAATGGTTGCAATTACAACTCCAGAACAATCTGCAGAAGTGTTTGAAAAAATGGTTGAATGTGCAAGTGATTTACTTACATCATTAGGTTTACCTCATCAAAAGGTTCAATTATGTACTGGTGACCTTGGATTTAGTGCTGCAACTACTATAGATTTAGAAGTATGGTTACCAGGGCAAAATACATACAGAGAGATCTCTTCTATTTCAAATACAAGAGAATTCCAAGCAAGACGAGCTAAAATAAGATATAAAGATGGTAAAAAAAATGTTCTTTGTCATACTTTAAATGGGAGTAGTTTAGCTGTTGGAAGAACTTTAGTAGCTGTAATGGAAAACTACCAAAATGAAGATGGAACTATTACGATTCCAGATGTGCTTAAAAAATACCTTTAAAATAGCTCTTTTGAGCTATTTTAATTCTATCTTTTTGTTACAAAACTCTTAGCCTCTATTATCTTTAAAAAATTATTTAATATTTTATTACTCATATTACAGTTATCTATATTTTTTAATAAAATTTTACTATTAAAACCTAATTTGTTCAGATCATTTGTTTGATTTAAAATGTATTCTTTCATAATATTTTTATTAAATTCTGGATGAAACTGAACTCCCCAGACAGATCTGCTAAATCGAACTGCTTGATGTTTATCATGAAAGTTTGAGGCTAAAGTAATAGCATTGCGTGGCAATTTTAATACGCTTTGATAGTGTGTTTCAAAGCCATAGAATTGTTTTGCAATACCTTTTAGTAAATTATCTTTATCCAAACAATTTTTAATTTTAATTTTCCTTTTCCCTATCTCTTTCCCTTTTTTATTATAATCACTTTTCCCACCTAATGCATTTGCTATCAGTTGATGTCCATAACATATACCAAGTAAAGGTATATTTTTATTTTTAATTTTTCTAATGTATTTTTCAAGTAATATTACCTCCTCAGATCTGTTCGTTACCATAGAGTGTGAACCTGCAATAATAAAACCTGCAGCACTTGTCAATGCTGGTATTTTTTGATTATCTTTAAGACTAACAACTTTTATAGTTTTATTTGTTCTTCCCAAAAAATCTACTATCCAATCATCAAAATCACCATTTTTATTTTTTATAGAACTAAATGTTTCTCCAGTTTTTAATATATAAATATATTTCATAATTACTCCATTCATGATTTTAATTAATTATAGAATAATTTAAAACAAATACTAACTACAAAATGTATGAAAAGTATACAAGTACAAATATCAAGCATAGTATAAAGAAGTGTATAGTATGATTCTTCTAAATAAAGTCTTTCAAAAGACAATAATAAAGATTTAAAATGTTAAGTAAAATATTAAAAAATTCATTCAAAATATTCTTGGTTCTTATATTCTTTTTAATAAAAAAAATATTTGTTCGAGAAAATAGAATCCCCCATAAAACTATGGATAAAATAGCGAATAAACTCCATTCAATTTTTTTATTTACCTCTTTACCACTAGTTTATTTATTATGGTTTGATATTCATCTAAATACAATACCCATAAATGTTATCCTTTATTCACTATTTTTTTTGCAATTTGTAATTATTGTTAGATATTTTAATCCAGAAATGCTAATAGAAAAAAATCTCCAGATTAAAATTCTCAAAATCATAAAAAAAGTATCGTTATTACTATTTATTCTCAATTGGATTTCTTTTTCTTTTATTTTTGCTTTTAATTTTTTAATTGTTTTTCTTATAAACAATGGCTTTTATATTTTTATAATTTCTCAAATTAATAAACAAAAAGAACAGGCAGAATTTAAAAAACAATTTGGTGAAGGTAATTATTCTCAAGATGATATTATTAAAAAGCATATTTTTAATTTATTTGAAACTAATCTAAATTTAAAAGATCTTACAAGAAGTGAAATTAAAAAACAATATAGACTAATGGCAAAAAAATATCATCCAGATGTATATAATGGTGGTCAAAAAGACAAATTTACTTCAATTAATCTTTCTTACAATTTTTTACTTGATTTGATTAAATAATAAAGGTACAATAAATAAAATAAAATTATTCTGTAAAGGATTTCTTATAGAGCTTCCAAAACAATTTGTTAAACATATCAAAGAATCTAATTACGAAGAAAAATTTGTTGAGTCCGAAATACATCACATATCTAATGATGGTATCAAAAGATGGTTCAAAGATAGTATGATGCCTATTTTTGATGACAATAACAATCAAATAGGGCATGCCGTTGTCCGACATGATATTACACAAATGAAACAATATGAACAAATGTCAATAACAGATCCATTGACACATATTTTTAATAGAAGATATTTTAATAATATAATTGCAGAAGAAATTAATCGTGCCAATCTTGAAAAAAAGACATTATGTTTTATAATACTTGATGTAGATCATTTTAAAAAATATAATGATACATATGGTCATATAGCTGGAGACCAAGCATTAATTACAATTGCGGAAACATTAAAACAAAATCTACAAGAAGATACTGATTATCCATTTAGACTTGGAGGTGAAGAATTTGGTATCTTATTTCATGCAGATGACGAAACAAAAGCTTTAGAATTTTCTGAAAAAATAAGAAAAAATATAGCAGAGCTTAAGATTCCACATTCAAGTTCTGATGTCGCAAATTATGTTACTGCTTCATTAGGTTTAGTGGTGATAAATTTTCATGAACAAACTGCTGATAAAGATGAATTTTACAGATTAGCTGATAGTGCACTTTACAGTGCCAAAGAAAATGGAAGAGATCAAGTATTTCTACATCAAAATGATGAAATGGAATTTTTCTAAACTATATCATAAAAGACACTTATTATCTATTGTGTCTTTTATACGCTAAATGATATTTAGTCTTTTTTTTCTAAGATTTCTATTTTTTCGATTATATCTAATTGTCTAATACTATCAAGAACATCAAAACTTGCACCATCTGCAACTTCAATTCCTCCAAATACAGTATGACCACCATCTAAATGAGGACATGGCACAAAACATATAAAAAACTGACTGCCACCTGTATTTGGTCCAGCATGTGCCATTGATAAACTACCTTTTCTATGTACCTGACCATCTGCTTGAGTTTCACAAGCAATACTCCAATCTGGTCCACCCATACCTGTACCATCAGGACAACCACCCTGTGCCATAAACCCATCTATTACTCTATGAAAGTTAAGACCATCATAAAATGCGTCATTTACTAAACTTGCAAAATTAGCAACAGTATTTGGTGTATTTTCTGGTGTTAACTTAACCCAAATAACACCTTTAGATGTTGTAAACTTTGCATACTGTAACTTTTGTAACTCTTCTTCTGATAGATTATATTCTTTTGATTCTTTTCCGAACATTTAATTTCCTTTTTTATTTAAATTGATTTCTTCTTTATGTTTTGATATGATATCAACTACTTTCGAGGCATAACCCCATTCGTTATCATACCATATTACTATTTTTATCATCTTATTTTTTTTAACATCTATAAATCTATGATCAATTATACTAGTAAACTCCTCACCTTGAAAGTCACTTGAGACTAAAGGACAAGTATTGTTTAAAACAATATTATATCTCTGAGTTGATTCATAGCTCTTTAACAGTTCAATCACATTCTCTTTATGACACTCTTTTTCTACTGTTACTGTTACATTAATAGCACCTACTGTTGCCGTCGGTACTCGTATAGAACTTGATGATATCGTATCGTGATTTATTGATGGAATTATATATGAACAAGCATCAATCGTTGTTGTTTGACTCGGTATCATATTTTGTGTTGAACTTCTTCCAAATTCAAAATTACACTCAACATCTCTATTTTTACTTCCAATGCAAGCACTATCTAGTGTTTTTTGATGATTTAAAAGAGGATGAATTGTTGTGATATCACCATATTCAATTCTATAAGTATCATCTAGAAGTTTTAAAATAGGTAATAGTGCTGTTGCATTACAAGAACTAGTTGATATAATTTTATCACGAGAATAATTTATTTTATCTTCATTTACCCCTAAAATAACATTTATATCTGCTTTAGGATTAGGGTGTGTTAAATATAAAGGAATTGTGTTATTCTTTTTAACATTTTCTATATCTACTATGCTACCACTTGCATCAATGATGATATCAATATTATAAGAATCTAAATCAATATCAAAAACATTTTCATTATTAAAAATTTTAATAGTACTTTTTTTATTTACTATCAAATCTTTTTCTACACTATATTTATCTTTTATTTTTCCATATGTAGAATCATAATTAATAGAGTAAGCTATATTTTTTATGTTAGTGTTTAATTCGTTTATTGCAACTATGTTAAATGCATTTTTAGATTCAGCAATTCTAAGAATTGCTTTACCTATTCTACCTACACCATTTAAGAGAACTCTCATATTAATTTCATTATTGCGATTCTCAAACTAACATCTAGTTAGTTTTCCGATTCTCTTCTTCAATGATAAGTGCTTTAACACCTGGTAATACTTTACCTTCAATTAACTCTAAAGAAGCACCACCACCTGTAGAGATAAAAGTCATTTCATCTTCATCACCAGTTCTTCTTACTAAATCAGCAGTATCACCACCACCAACTACTGTTGTAGCATATGATGAAGCAACTGCATGCGAAAGTTTAGTGCTACCTTTAGCAAATTTATCCATCTCATAAACACCCATTGGTCCATTCCATAAAATCGTATGTGCATCTTCTATTGCTTGTGCAAATAAAGTAGCTGATGCAGGCCCTATATCTAATCCCATCCAACCTTTTGGTATCTCTTGAATTGTAACAGCTTTTGCAAATGCTTCACTATCAAATGCTTCCGCAGCTACAACATCTACTGGAAGATAAAATTTTACACCTAATCTTTTTGCATCTTCCATTATTTTAAGTGCTTCAGGGATTAACTCATCTTCTACTAATGAATTTCCTATTTCATGACCAAGTGCTTTTAAAAATGTAAAAGCCATCCCCCCACCGATTATGATTTTGTCAACTTTAGGAACAAGGTTATGTAATGCTTCAAGTTTTCCAGATACTTTAGATCCACCTACAATAGATACAAATGGTCTTTTTGGTTCTTCAATTATGTGATAAAAGAATTTAATCTCTTTTGCAAGTAAAAATCCAGCGGCTTTACTATCTTGATCAAAATGTTGTGCAATACCTTCAACAGAAGCATGTGCTCTATGAGAAACACCAAAAGCATCATTTATAAAAACATCTGCCATATCTGCCAATGTTTTTGATAATACTGGATCATTTTTAGTTTCACCTGGCTCAAATCTCATGTTTTCGAGTAGCATAATCTCTCCACATTGAAGCTCATTTGCCATCTCAATAGTTTCTTCGCAAACTACATTTGGGGCAAGTTTAATTTCCTGTTTCAAAAGAGTATGTAATCTCTTAGCAATAGGTTTCAAAGAAAATTTTTCTTCAAAACCATTCTTTGGTCTACCAAAGTGAGAAGCTATAATAACAGAACAATCATTATCGATACAATATCTAATTGTATTTAATGCTGATTGTATTCTTCTATCATCAGTAATATTTTGGTACTCATCAACAGGTACATTAAAATCACATCTAATAAAAACTTTTTTATTAGCAATATCTATTTTATTTATTTCTTGTATATTCATATTTATTTAACCTTAATTTGTTGCCACATGTACACCCATATCTACTAATCTAGTAGAATAACCCCACTCATTGTCATACCAAGAGAGAACTTTTACCATATCATTTTCGATAACTTGAATAGTATCTAAAGGAACAACTGTAGATAAAGATTCACCAATAAAATCTGAACTTACTCTACCTTCAGTATCTACACCTAAAATACCTTTTAAACTACATTCTGAAGCTTCTGTGAAAGCTTTTTGTACCTCTTCTAAAGTTGTATTCTTTTTTAAAGTTACAGTTAAATCTACCATAGAAACATTTGGTGTTGGTACTCTTATAGCTTGACCATTTAGTTTTCCATTTAAATGTGGCATAACTTTACCGATAGCTTTAGCAGCTCCTGTTGATGCAGGGATTAAATTTGTAGCTCCTGCTCTTCCTTTTCTCGGATCTTTTTTATCTTTAGCGTCTAAAATTGGTTGAGAACTTGTATATGAATGAATTGTAGTCATAAGACCTTTTTCAATTCCAAAAGTATCATCAAGTACTTTTGCTACTGGAGCAAGTCCATTTGTAGTACATGAAGCATTTGAAACAATAGCTTGTCCTGCATAAGTTTCTTCATTTGCTCCCATTACAAATGTTGGTGTATCATCTTTAGCTGGTGCTGACATTACAACTTTTTTAACGCCATTATCAATATATGCTTGAACAGATTCTTGTGTTAAAAATGCACCCGTACATTCTAAAACAACATCTACACCTAAAGCCGCAAAATCTAACTTTGATGGGTCTCTTTCAGCAAATAATTTAGCTTTATCATTACCGATAGTTACAAATCCATCTTTAACTTCAATATCTTGTCTATTTCCATGTACAGTATCGTATTTCAGGTTATATTGAATCATATCTTCAGTACCACTTGCATTAACGGCAACTAATTCAACATCTTCTCTATTTGCTACTATTTTAGCAACACATCTACCTATTCTACCTAATCCATTAATTGCAACTTTTACTGCCATACAAATCCTTTTGCTTTATTCTATTTAGGCTATTTTATCCAAAAACTTATATAAAATTGTTTAAATAAAGTTAATTAATTCTTTATACTTTTTTTAATCTTTACTTAGCTAAAATTGCCCAAATATAAGAGAAAAAAATTATAATTTATTAGAAGGTTTAACTATGGGAATAATGATTCAAAAAAGAAATGGTCGACAAGAGTTTTTAGATATAACAAAAATCCAAAAACATACTATTTCTGCAACTGAAAATTTAGTGGGTGTAAGCCAAAGTGAATTAGAGATTGATGCACAAATTAAATTTATTGATGGAATGAGTTCCAGCGATATACAAGATGCCTTAGTTAAAACCGCTGTAGAAAAAATCGATATTGATGTACCAAATTGGACTTTTGTAGCTGCCAGATTATTTTTATTTGACCTGTACCATAAGGTAGGTAAAGCAACTCATGGGATTAAAGGTAATGCTTATTGTCATTTAGCTGATTATATCAAATATGGACAAGAAGCAGGTCGAATAATTCCTGATTTAGAAAATGGATATGATTTAGATGATTTAAGTAAATACCTTGACCCAACAAGAGATTATTTATTTAACTATTTAGGTATGAAAACTCTATACGATAGATACCTATTAAAAAATAATGATAAACAACCTATAGAATTGCCACAACAAATGTTTATGGGAATTGCTATGTTTTTAGCACAAAATGAAGAGAATAAGCAATCTAAAGCAAAAGAGTTTTACGATGTTATTTCAAAATTTGAAGTGATGTTAGCAACTCCAACATTATCAAATGCCAGAACCAATAGACATCAACTATCATCATGCTATATAGGTTCATCTCCTGATAATATCGAAGGTATTTTTGATGGATATAAAGAGATGGCCTTACTATCTAAATTTGGTGGAGGAATCGGTTGGGACTGGAACTCTATTCGTTCTTTAGGTGGTGTAATCGATGGTCACAAAAGTGCGGCAGGAGGAACTGTACCTTTTTTAAAAATCACAAATGATATTGCACTTGCTGTTGATCAACTAGGAACTCGAAAAGGAGCAATTGCTGTTTATCTTGAGCCTTGGCATATGGATATAGAAGATTTTATTGATTTGAAAAAAAATAGTGGAGAAGAGAGAAGGAGAGCACACGACTTATTCCCTTCTTTATGGCTAAATGATTTATTTATGGAACGAATCTTAGAAGATGGACACTGGACACTTTTTGATCCATATGAAGTAAGAGATTTAGCAGCCTTAACTGGTCAAGCATTTAAAAAGAGATATGAAGAGTATGAAAACGATCCATCAATAACAAAAGAACAAATGCAAGCCAAAGGACTATGGAAAAAAATATTAACTTCATATTTTGAATCAGGTAGTCCTTTTTTATGTTTTAAAGATACTGCAAACAGAGCAAATCCAAATGATCATAATGGCTTTATCAGAAGTAGTAACTTATGTACAGAGATATTCCAAAACACAAATCCAAATCATTATTTAATCAAAATTGAATTACAAAGCGGTGAAATTCTTACATTTGAAGAAGATGAAAATGTAACACTTGATAATGGAACAATCAAAAAAGCTAATAAAGTAACAGCTCTAGATAGTTTAAAAGGTCAAAAAATATTTATTGTTGAAAAAGAGAAAATTGATGGTGATACAGCAGTTTGTAATCTTGCTTCAGTGAACTTAAGTAAGATAAATACTAAAGAAGATATTGAAAGAGTAATTCC
>Ga0193961_1000463_pt1 | contig 15786 bp, 15 predicted proteins | sample FB_4_MG_FD_140371 | JGI IMG/M metagenome (GOLD analysis project Ga0193961, IMG submission 140371) | Microbial mat bacterial communities from the Broadkill River, Lewes, Delaware, United States - FB_4_MG | ecosystem: Environmental > Aquatic > Freshwater > River > Microbial mats | place: USA...
AGTCATTGGCTCACCTTTTTCGGTGCCTAAAGGGTAGCCGACGTCATTCATGTCAAGACTGTCACCAGCGTATCCCTGCATGTTGTTCATACCTTGTGTCCCACCACCATTTGCTTGCCATTGAGTGTTAGCCAGCATGATTCCACTGCTGAATGCGGCGAATGTTTGTTTTATTCGTGCTTTTTCAGCGTCATGGCTGTAGTCAAATAGCTTGGGGGCAACGATTATGGCAAGTATCCCAATTAGGACAATGACAATAATCATCTCGATTAAAGTAAAACCAGATTGTCGAACGGAATGATTCATCGGTAAACCTTAAATATAAAAAAACGCCAGCGTATATGCTGACGTTTATTATATAAATTTTTTATTTTGCTTTGTGTGCGTCAGGGTTTTCTTTGCATGTACCATCACCACACTTGCCGTATAGGTATAGGCTGTGGTTGGTTAGTGTCACATTGTACTTTGCAGCAATTTCACGCTGGCGCTCTTCGATAACGTTATCTGAAAACTCGATAACTTCACCGCAGTCAAGACATACCAGGTGGTCATGGTGGTGTTGAGTAGACAGTTCAAATACTGACTTACCACCTTCAAAGTGGTGACGGGTTACGATGCCTGCATCATCAAATTGGTTTAAAACGCGATAAACCGTCGCGAGACCAATCTCTTCCCCTAGATCGATCAGTTTTTTGTACAAATCTTCAGCACTGATGTGTTGGCAGTCAGGTTGCTGTAATACTTCTAAAATTTTTAGTCTAGGTAAGGTTACCTTAAGACCAGCATCCTTAAGCGCTTGATTATTGTCTGACATATACTTTCCCGTTGATGATCTGCGGCATTTAACAGAATTCAATATTCCTACCATTATAGGGCAGGTTACCCTAACAATAAACCACGAAGTTCAAGGGGTTACTTATATTTATTATAAAGTTGTGTGGTGTCACGGATAAAACTGGTCTGATTAGTTACAATTTATTAACTTTTGTTTTTCTGCATGGATGCATATTTCTATGAGTTCTTTATTTTCAAGGGTTTATAAGCCTGGCTTTGTGCGCTTTGCCCTTAATAGTTGGCCGCCTTTTTGGGGGAGTGGGATAAAAATCCTTTCTATTAGTGCCGATTTTCGTCAAGTTAAGGTGCGATTAAAGCTACGATGGTGGAATAAAAATGCGAACCGTACTCAGTATGGTGGCAGTATTTTTTCTCTTACTGATCCTGTCTATGCTCTGATGTTGATGGGCATTTTAGGTGAGGAATATTTTGTCTGGGATAAAGAGGCGAGTATCAACTTTATCAAACCCGGCAAAGGGGATTTATTTGCAGATTTTGAATTGCATAGTGCTCAGTTAGATCAGATCTATCAAGAAACTCATGGTGGCGATAAGAGCTTTCCTGAGTTCGTAGTACATGTGAAAGATCAGCAAGGAACGGTGGTCGCGGAAGTAGAACGTAAGCTCTATGTACGCAAAAAACCGAAATATCGTGAAGACGGTGAAGTGAGTGAAAGTCGCGCATAAAAAAACCTCCGTAAAGGAGGTTTTTTTGAAATTAGCCTTCTAGCTCTGCTAGGCACATTTCTTCATAGATTTGCTTACACCAGTTTTTAACGCGATCATCGGTTAGTTCTGGTTGACGGTCTTCGTCGATACATAGACCAACAAATTGGCTATCGTCGCCTTCTACTAGTGCTTTAGACGCTTCGAATTCATAGCTTTCAGTAGAGGTGTTACCAAGGATAGTACCGCCTTTTGACTCGACGATATCACGTACTGTACCCATTGCATCACAGAAGTACTCTGCATAATCTTCTTGGTCACCACAACCGAAGATCGCAACAAGTTTGGTAGAAAAGTCGACTTGCTCAAGCTCAGGGAAGAAGTCATCCCAATCACATTGCGCTTCACCGTAGTACCAAGTAGGGATACCAAGTAAAAGAAGATCAAAGTTATTAATGTCTTCTTTGCTGCTTTTCGCAATGTCTTGAACGTGAACTAGTTGCTTGCCTAATTCTTTTTGAATCATCTTTGCAACAGCTTCAGTGTTACCTGTGTCGCTACCAAAGAAGATACCTACACTTGCCATAGATTCATTACCTTTAATATTGTCTACTTACTAGCATCTAAAATAAGGGGGTAGTCTATCAGCCTAAACCAGTACCTTCCCAGCTCAACTGAATCAGTCCTTTTGCGACAAATCCAGCACAACCAAGAAACAGTACCAACCATACTATTCTACGACCAAATGTTGGAACATTACCGGCGTGCAGTACATCTTTAATCGCCATACCAATCAGAAAAAAGACCGAGGCGAATAATAGATCGAGACCAATGGACTCAAGCATGTTCATGTAGTCGTAAAGCATGATATCCCTTTATGCCAATTTACTTGCGCTGCACTATACCACTGTTAAAAGCCAAAGTTAATGTGGAAGCTTCTCACTTTGTCGTTATGCAATAAATTTACGAATGGTTCGGAGTACTTCGTCAGGTTTTTCTGCGTGTAACCAGTGACCAGTATTGGCAATAATATGCGCTTTCGCTTGGCTAAATTGAGCTTGGATCTGTGGTTGGTGCTCAGCAAGTAAATAGTCGGAATTTGCCCCTTTCACAAACAATGTTGGTGTCTTGATGGTTTGAATGGTTTCCCAGCCAAGAATATTTTGATAATTATCCCACAAGTTTTGTACATTAAATCGCCATGCCAAATAGTCGTCATGCTTGTATAACGATTTACTCAAGAACTGGCGTACACCTTCTAGTTCAATATGTTGTGCTAATAGGCTAAGAGCTTCTTTTCGGTTACTTGGTTTTGCAGTTTCGACCGCTTTTAAACCGGAAAAAACGTTACTGTGTCGATTTTGAGAGTAATGTACAGGCGCCATATCCAATACAATGAGTTTTTCAACCATAGGTTCAAGCAGTTCAGCCACTTTGATCGCGACTTTCCCACCCATGGAATGACCGACCAGCGTAAAGCGTTCAATCTTAAGATGCAGTAATAGCGCTTTCACATCTTCTGCTTGAGTCTGGTAAGTATGCTGCGTTGAATGGAATGATTGTCCATGGTTACGAAGATCGACGCTAACAACTTGATGATCCAGCTTTAAATTGCGCGCAAGCAAGCCAAGATTATCAAGATTACCGAATAATCCGTGGATCAATACTATGGTGTGACCCTCACCTTCGAGTTTATAGTTGAGCAGTTGTGACATTTTATCTTATTCGTGACTGGTTTAACGTAGAGTCTAAGAGAAGATCTCGCTATAATCGCCACAGAGTTTAAACATAGAGATTGTGAAAAGCGAATGAAAACAATTGAGGTTGATGAGGATCTATACCGTTACATCGCAGGTCAAACCCAACACATTGGTGAGAGTGCTTCAGATATTTTACGTCGTTTGTTGAATGTCGATGGCAATGTTTCTGCTGAAACACCATTAGCAATGACCCCACCAAAAGGTATTGTGGTAAGCAAAGATGCTGTGAAAGACGTGCAGGTAGATTACGTAAAAGAAATGCGTTCTCTGTTAATCTCGGATGAGTTTGCTGGTCTTAAGAAAGCGATTGATCGCTTTATGATGGTATTGTCAACTTTGCATCGTCTTGACCCTGAGGGCTTCTCTGAAGCGACTCAAGTGAAAGGTCGTAAGCGCGTTTACTTTGCAGAAGACGAGCAAACATTGCTAGCGAGTGGTAACACAACTAAACCAAAAGCGATTCCAGCATCACCATTTTGGGTGATCACCAATAATAACACTAGTCGCAAAAGACAAATGGTTGAGCAACTGATGTCTCGCATGAGTTTCCCAGCGGATTTGATTGAGAAAGTGGCTATCTCAATCTAATTCACAAAATTAATAGCCTCATAATTCGCTAAGTTTTATGAGGCTTTTTTTATATCTTGTTTATTTAGAAAGGATGTCAAAATGGCTATGCACCCACGAGCTGGACAAAAGGCTCAGCAGAAGGATCTGCACAATATTCCCGCGTTAGTTTCCAATTATTTTCTCCTCCAACCGGAACCAAATAACCCAGCACATAAGGTTGAGTTTGGCACATCGGGGCACCGTGGTACGGCGGATAAATCTAGCTTCAATGAAAACCATATTTTGGCCATTGCTCAAGCCATCGCGGAAGTGCGCGCTGAGCAAGGTACAACCGGTCCACTATTTGTGGGTAAAGACACCCATGCGTTGTCTGAGCCTGCGTTTTCCACCGTGGTTGAAGTGCTGATTGCTAATGGCGTAGAGGTGATTGCTCAGGAAAATAATGGCTACACGCCAACACCAGGAGTATCGCATGCTATTTTGACTTATAACCTAGCTCATCAAGATAAAGCTGATGGCATCGTTATTACGCCATCACATAACCCACCTCAAGATGGCGGTATCAAGTACAATCCAACTCATGGCGGTCCTGCTGAAGACTCGCTAACCAAAGCGATTGAGAACCGTGCCAATGCTCTGATTGCGGAAGAGTTACAAGGCGTAAAACGTATGCCTTTGGCTCAAGCGAAAGCATCATCGCTATTCAAACAGGTTGATTTGGTTAAGCCATACATTGATGACTTGGTTAATGTCATTGATATGCAAGCTATTCAAAAAGCGAAGCTAAAACTGGGTGTCGATCCATTAGGTGGCAGCGGTATTGATTACTGGCGTCAAATTGCCGCAGCTTATCAGCTTGATTTAACCTTGGTGAGTGAAGCGATTGATCCGAGCTTCCAATTTATGTCATTGGATAAAGACGGTGTGGTCCGTATGGACTGTTCATCGCCGTACGCAATGGCAGGTTTGTTAGCATTAAAAGACGATTACGATCTCGCGTTTGGTAACGACCCTGATTATGATCGTCACGGTATTGTTACATCGAAAGGTTTGATGAATCCAAACCATTTCCTAGCGGTATGTATTGATTACCTATATCGTCATCGCGAAGGTTGGGGTAGTGATGTTGCGGTAGGTAAAACGCTGGTTTCTAGTGCTTTAATTGACCGTGTTGTGGCAGATCTTGGGCGTGAACTGTGTGAAGTCCCTGTCGGCTTTAAATGGTTTGTTGATGGTCTTTACAGCGGTAAGTTTGGCTTTGGTGGCGAAGAAAGCGCGGGTGCCTCATTCCTTCGTAAAGATGGCACACCATGGGCGACAGACAAAGATGGTATTATTCTGTGTCTCCTTGCAGCAGAGATCACGGCAGTAACAGGCAAGAACCCTCAGCAGTACTACGAAGAACTGGCTGCCAAACATGGCGAGTCTCAGTACAACCGTATTCAAGCGGTCGCCAATGGTCCACAAAAAGACGTATTGAAAAAACTTAGCCCTGAGATGGTCTCAGCAGAAACGTTGGCAGGTGATGCAATCACCGCGCGTTTGACTCATGCGCCTGGTAACGGAGCAGCAATCGGAGGTCTTAAAGTGACCACCGATAATGGTTGGTTTGCAGCGCGTCCTTCTGGCACTGAAGATATTTACAAGATCTACTGTGAGAGCTTTAAAGGTGAAGCGCACCTAAAGCAAATAGAAGCTGAAGCGCAAGAGATCGTCAATCAAGTATTTAAAGACGCCGGGCTGTAAACCGCTGAGCGTAACTCAATATTTGAACATAAAGGCAACTGAGAGGTTGCCTTTATTTATTTTGGCCAGCAGTCAGGCACCACAAACCAAAACTGCCCATCCGCCGTTTGTCCATGAATGAATTGATCTCGGCTTGGTTTGATCTGCTGAGCATGGTCTGCTTTACCTGTAGCCCAACGGATTTTAGGAAGTTCATACAGCGCTTGCGGGATCTGATCCGCTTGAGAGTAATAACACCAGTAACCATTTATTTGACTTGAATTGATCTTATGCCCTAAGCAGTGGCTAGGTGTCTGTTCGTTTTTGAAAGGGTTGGTGTAGAGTCGCCCTTGCATCAATAGACGATGGGCATCGACGTTTAACTCGGGGTATTGTTGTTGGAAAATAGCACTGTTCGACATTGCTAACTGATGGCTAAGCATTCGATGCAATTTTTTGTCGAGTTGATCATGCGCGTTGGGACCATACCAGATACCTTGATGCAACAAGTAGAATTTTACTGCCACTTCCCAATGTTCAATAAGTTGCTTGGTTTGATTGTGCACGATCAAATCAATAGCACCCAGCGTTTTTCCTTTATCTGACAACTGAATCTCTTCTGCGGTAACTTGGTAATGGGCACTGTTGGTAAATGCTTGAGTACACAGATGTTGATAGATAAAACCTAGCCGTGAATTCCCTTGATAGCGGGCATTAGTGTCGAGCGGAGATGATGACAGTCGCTGCAAATCGCTGAAAGTCTCGTCATGCTCAATGAGGTTTGGGCTGGTGGTAATCCAGTGATAAAAGTCAGTTAGATCACTCATGTTAGCTCACTATCAAAAGGTAGGGTTTGTTTCGACATTCTATAGTGAAGTTGTTATAACTTCGCTTAAGTCAGGATACTGGAAAGTAAGATGAATAATCTACAACTAGAAAAATTACTTAACGAAAAGCTCTCAGCACAATTGATCAAAGATTACAGCCCCAATGGTCTGCAAGTTGAAGGCTGTGTGGAAATCAAAAAAATCGTCACTGGTGTCACGGCATCCCAAGCTTTGATCGACAAAGCGGTGGAGTTGGGTGCCGATGCACTGTTGGTGCATCACGGTTATTTCTGGAAAGGTGAGCCTGAACCGATTCGCGGTATGAAGGGGAAGCGAATCCGTACTCTTATCAAAAATGATATCAATTTGTTGGGTTACCATTTACCGCTTGATATTCACCCTGAGCTTGGTAATAACGCTGAGCTTGCGCGCTTATTGGATATTGAGGTCGAAGGTGGCTTAGAAGGGCATCCTCAATCGGTAGCTATGTACGGGCGCCTAAAACAGCCGCTAACGGGCGAAAAACTCTCGCAACGTATTACCCAAGTATTATCTCGTTCTCCACTGCATATCGCGCCTGAGAACGCAGAAAAGCTAATTGAGACGATAGGTTGGTGTACCGGTGGTGGGCAGGACTACATTGAACTTGCTGCTCAACATGGTCTTGATGCGTTTGTTTCCGGAGAGGTCTCTGAACGTACAACCTACACTGCGCGTGAACAAGATATCCATTATTTTTCTGCAGGGCATCATGCAACCGAACGCTACGGCATTAAAGCGCTGGGTGAGTGGTTAGCAAGCGAACATGGCTTTGATGTCACTTTTGTTGATATCGACAATCCAGTATAGCCACTTCGAAATGGCAACAGCGGTTAGAAATACGCGCGTAGTAAAAACAAAAAGGTTGACCATTAGGTCAACCTTTTTCATGTTAATCAAAGAATTGATTGATTAAGCTTGCTTATTCACGTTCATGTAGCGGACGGAATTCACGTTGGACTTCACCAGTGTAAAGCTGACGTGGACGACCGATACGGTTTTCAGGATCACTGTGCATTTCATTCCAGTGTGCAATCCAACCGATAGTACGAGACATGGCAAAAATTACCGTGAACATTGATACCGGAATACCGATCGCTTTAAGAATGATGCCTGAGTAGAAGTCCACATTTGGGTAAAGCTTCTTCGAAACGAAGTATTCGTCAGATAGAGCAATACGCTCAAGTTCCATTGCAACATCTAGCAGTGGGTCCTGAATATTTAGCTCGGTTAGAACTTCATGACACGCTTCGCGCATTACGGTTGCACGTGGATCGTAGTTTTTGTAAACGCGGTGACCAAAGCCCATTAAACGGAATGGGTCATCTTTGTCTTTTGCACGTTCAACAAACTCAGGAATGTTATCAACGCTACCAATTTCTTCAAGCATCTTCAAACAAGCTTCGTTTGCACCGCCGTGTGCTGGTCCCCATAGAGACGCGATACCTGCGGCGATACAAGCGAATGGGTTTGCACCAGAAGAACCGGCTAGACGCACTGTTGAGGTTGATGCATTTTGCTCATGGTCTGCGTGTAGTGTGAAGATTTTATCCATCGCACGGGCAACAACAGGGTTTACGTCATATTCCTCACATGGGTTTGCGAACATCATGTGTAGAAAGTTTTCAGCGTAGTTCAAGTCATTACGTGGGTAGATGAACGGCTGACCAATCGAGTACTTGTAACACATGGCAGCCAAGGTTGGCATCTTCGAAATGAGACGATACGCCGCAATTTCGCGGTGTAAGTCATTATTGATATCGAGTGAATCGTGATAAAACGCAGCAAGTGCACCGACGACACCACACATAACAGCCATAGGGTGAGCGTCACGGCGGAAACCGTGGAAGAAGCTAGCAATTTGCTCATGCACCATTGTGTGTCGTGTTACTGTCGTTTTGAACTTTTCGTAATGCTCACGGGTTGGGGCTTCACCGTAAAGAAGAATGTAACAGACTTCTAAATAATCAGCGTTATTCGCTAATTGATCGATAGGAAAACCACGGTGCAATAGCACGCCTTTTCCACCATCGATGTAAGTGATTTGAGATTCACAAGATGCAGTGGCAAGAAAACCTGGGTCAAATGTAAAGTAGCCATTGGCTCCAAGTTTGCGAACATCGATTACTTGAGGACCGATAGTCCCATCCATAATCGGCAGCTCGACTGGCGCTTCACCTTCAATATGAAGGGTCGCTTTCTTATCCGCCATAACAATCTCCTTTGTTTATTATTTAATCCATCCAGGATGTTTGTGTGCCATTTTTGTACGTCTGTTCGTTACTAAAGTCAATAAATCTCCTCTGATGTGTGCTCTTGTTATTATTTTTTACGCACATTAAGTTAAAAATCTGTTCTGTGTAGCAAAAATTGTTACGCTAATTGTATTAGAATGTTGCCAACCGTATATTGGTGACGTGAAATATGGGAGAAACCTAATAAATTCAAGGATTGAAAGAATTATAATTCAAACTTCCAAGACTTGTTGTTAACAATTTATTTACAATTAACTGGGTGGTATTAGGGGTTGTTTGTTAATTTATTGTTATTGTTTTAAAGGGTTCAGCTACCAATTTCGTCAATAACTATAAATGCTCTAGTGAGCTGAGTGAGCAAGCCCGTGAAAGAAAGAAAGTCAAGACCTGTAAACCTAGACTTGCAAACCATAAACTTTCCGATCACTGCTATCGCATCTATTCTCCATCGTGTGTCAGGTGTGATCACATTTGTAGCAGTCGGTATCCTATTGTGGTTGCTGTCTTTATCTCTATCATCTCCCGTTGGCTATATGAAAGCTGTCGATATTGTCGATGGTTGGTTCGTTACGTTTATCCTATGGGGAATACTTACCGCTTTGGCCTATCACATCGTTGGCGGTGTACGCCATCTATTGATGGACTTAGGTCATTTTGAAGAACTTGATACTGGTGCGATGAGCGCAAAAGTGTCGTTTGGTATAACAGCAGTGTTGTCTCTGTTGGCGGGGGTATTGGTATGGTAAACAACGTTTCATCATTCGGTCGTAATGGTGTGCACGATTTCCTTTTAATTCGTGCGACTGCAATCATTATGACGCTATATACGATTTATCTGGTGAGCTTCTGTGCTTTTAGTGATATTTCGTACGCATCTTGGACCCAGTTTTTTGCTGGTAACTTCACCAAAGCATTCACCATGATTGCCCTTACTTGTGTGTTGATTCACGCTTGGATTGGCATGTGGCAAGTTCTGACTGATTATATCAAATGCGCAAAATTACGCGGCGGGCTACAAGTCGGTGTCGTGGCATTGTTGCTTGGTTATTTCTTCTCTGGTCTGTTTATTCTGTGGGGTGCGTAAGTGTCTATTCCAGTTCGTGAATTCGATGCCGTGGTTATCGGCGCAGGCGGTGCGGGTATGCGTGCCGCTCTACAAATTTCAGAGCAAGGTTTAACCTGTGCTCTACTATCAAAAGTTTTCCCAACTCGTTCACATACTGTGTCTGCTCAAGGCGGTATCACGGTTGCGCTAGGTAACGCGCACGAAGATCATTGGGAACAGCATATGTATGATACCGTTAAAGGCTCCGACTATATCGGTGACCAAGATGCGATTGAATACATGTGTAAGAACGGTCCAGAATCAGTGATCGAACTTGAAAAAATGGGTCTACCGTTTTCTCGTTTCGATAACGGTACGATTTATCAGCGTCCGTTCGGTGGTCAGTCGAAAAACTTTGGCGGTGAGCAAGCTGCTCGTACTGCTGCTGCTGCGGACCGTACAGGTCATGCTCTTTTGCATACCTTGTATCAACAAAATATCAAACACAAAACCACGGTCTTTTCTGAGTGGTATGCGCTTGATTTGGTTAAGAACGAAGACGGCGCAATTCTAGGTTGTACCGCACTTTGCATGGAAACCGGTGAAGTGTGCTATTTCAAATCTAAGGCGACGATTCTAGCGACTGGTGGTGCAGGGCGTATTTACGCTTCAACGACTAACGCGCATATCAATACCGGCGATGGTGTTGGTATGGCAATTCGTGCTGGCGTGCCAATGCAAGATATCGAAATGTGGCAGTTCCACCCAACAGGTATCGCTGGCGCAGGCGTGTTGGTTACGGAAGGCTGTCGTGGTGAAGGTGGTTACCTGCTCAACAAAGACGGTGAGCGCTTTATGGAACGTTACGCACCGAATGCCAAAGATTTGGCCGGTCGTGATGTTGTTGCTCGCTCGATGATGATTGAAATTCGTGAAGGTCGTGGTTGTGATGGTCCTTGGGGTCCACACATTAAGCTAAAACTCGATCACTTAGGTAAAGAGACATTGGAATCACGTCTCCCTGGTGTTTGTGAGCTATCACGTACCTTTGCCCACGTCGATCCAGTGAAAGAACCTATTCCAGTTATTCCTACTTGTCACTACATGATGGGTGGCGTTCCAACTCAAGTCTCTGGTCAAGCGATTAAGCAAGATGAAGCGGGCAACGATGTTGAAATTCAAGGTTTGTTTGCTTGTGGTGAAATTGCTTCGGTATCGGTGCATGGGGCTAACCGTTTAGGTGGTAACTCACTGCTTGACCTTGTGGTATTTGGTCGTGCGACGGGTCTACACCTTGGCGAGGTTCTTGATAAGCAAGCTGAGGCAAAACCTGCAACGGATGCAGATATTGAACGTTCTCTTGAGCGTTACAATCGTTGGGAGAATAGTACCGACGGTGAAGACCCTGCGCAGATTCGTAAAGATCTCCAACAGTGTATGCAAAACAACTTCTCGGTATTCCGTGAAGGTGATGCGATGGCCAAAGGTCTTGAAGAGCTGAAAGTGATCCGCGAGCGTTTGAAGAATGCTCACCTTGCAGATAAGTCAACCGAGTTCAACACTCAGCGTATTGAGTGCCTTGAGTTAGAAAACTTAATGGAAACGGCTTACGCGACAGCAGTTGCAGCAAACTTCCGTACTGAAAGCCGTGGTGCGCATGCTCGCTTTGACTTCCCAGATAGGGATGACGAGCAGTGGCTATGTCACTCCATTTACAACCCTGAGACTGAAGCAATGTCTAAACGTGGTGTAAATATGGAACCTATATATCGTGAAGCTTTCCCGCCGAAAGCTCGTACATACTAAGGGAGGATAGATGATGAAATTGAACTTCTCTTTGTATCGCTACAACCCGGATGTCGACAATAAGCCGTACATGAAAGACTACACTCTTGAGGTAGAAGAAGGCTCAGACATGATGCTTTTGGATGCGCTTATTCTACTGAAAGAACAAGACCCGACAATTTCGTTCCGCCGTTCATGCCGTGAAGGTGTTTGTGGTTCTGACGGTTTGAATATGAATGGGAAAAACGGTTTAGCTTGTATCACGCCGTTGTCTGCACTTGAGGGCGATAAGTTAGTTATTCGCCCACTACCAGGCTTACCGGTTGTACGAGATCTGATTGTCGATATGACTCAGTTCTATGATAACTACGCCAAAGTGAAACCATTCTTGATTGCTGACGATGCTACACCACCGTCGCGTGAGAACTTGCAGTCGCCAGACGATCGTGCTCATTTAGATGGGTTGTATGAATGTATTATGTGCGCATGTTGTACGACATCTTGTCCATCTTTCTGGTGGAATCCAGATAAATTTATTGGTCCTGCTGGTCTATTAGCAGCCTATCGCTGGCTAATTGATAGTCGAGATACGGCAACTGATGAACGTTTGTCCGATCTCGATGACGCATTTAGTGTTTTTCGTTGCCATGGCATCATGAATTGTGTAAGTGTTTGTCCTAAGGGGTTAAATCCTACTAAGGCGATCGGTCATATTAAATCGATGTTGGTGAATCGCTCGGTTTAGTGAATGAATAAAATTGCCGCTATTCACGCTGTGGGTAGCGGCCTAGTCAATGTAAGCGCGGCATAGACTGCGCTAAACGTGAAAACTACTGGTTAAGGGAAAATATGCACAACGGTGTGATGAAGGCATGGCTCGAGTCTTCACACTTGGGTGGCGCTAATGCAACGTACGTAGAAGATCTCTACGAACTGTATCTCAGTGATCCCGACCTGGTAAGTGAGGAGTGGATTCGTGTATTTGATGGTTTGCCTAAGCCATCAAGTGATGTGGTAGAACAACCACACTCACGTGTCCGTGATTACTTCCGTCGACTCGCTCAAGAAACAAAGCATTACAACGTCCAAGTTAGTGACCCCGATGTCGATGCAAAACAAGTAAAAGTTCTACAGCTGATTAACGCGTACCGCTTCCGCGGTCACGAAGCCGCTGATCTTGATCCCCTCGGTCTATGGAATCGCCCTCCAGTGGCTGAGCTAGACCCATCCTTCCATAATCTCAATGAAGATGACTTAGAAGAAACATTCAATGTTGGTTCTTTTGCGATTGGTCAAGAGACCATGAAACTCAAGGATATCTACTCTTCACTGAAAAAAATCTATTGTGGTTCTGTCGGTGCAGAATACATGCACATGATCGACACAGAGCAAAAGCGTTGGATCCAACAACGTTTGGAGCCAGTGGTTGGTCAACCGACATTTACCGCAGAAGAAAAACGCAATTTCTTAGAAGAGCTAACCGCAGCGGAAGGTCTTGAGCGCTATTTGGGCGCAAAATTTCCAGGTGCAAAACGCTTTTCACTAGAAGGTGGTGATGCGTTAATTCCAATGACTAAAGAGTTAATTCGTCATGCTGGTAACAGTGGTATGCGCGAAGTGGTCGTGGGTATGGCTCACCGCGGTCGTTTGAACATGCTGGTTAACGTTCTGGGTAAAAAACCACAAGACCTATTTGATGAGTTTGCGGGTAAGCATGGCGAGTCATGGGGGACGGGTGATGTGAAGTATCACCAAGGTTTCTCGGCTGATTTTGCCACCCCAGGTGGTGATGTTCACTTAGCGTTGGCATTTAACCCGTCTCACTTAGAGATTGTGAACCCAGTTGTTATTGGTTCGGTGCGTGCTCGTCAAGATCGCTTAGGTGATAAAGACGGCAGTACAGTACTACCAATTACTATTCACGGTGACTCCGCGATTGCGGGTCAAGGTGTTGTGGCTGAAACGTTTAACATGTCGCAATCTCGTGGTTACCGAGTCGGTGGCACGGTGCGTATCGTGGTAAACAACCAAGTCGGTTTTACCACTTCAAACCCACGTGATACTCGCTCGACGATGTACTGTACTGATATTGCTAAAATGGTACAGGCACCAATTTTCCACGTGAATGCAGATGATCCTGAAGCGGTGGCGTTTGTTACCCGTATTGCTTTGGATTATCGTAACGAGTTTAAGCGTGATGTTGTCATTGACCTCGTTTGTTACCGTCGTCACGGTCACAATGAAGCCGATGAACCAAACGCAACTCAGCCAATCATGTATCAGAAGATCAAAAAGCACCCAACGCCACGTAAGTTGTATGCTGATGTTTTGATTGAACGCGGTGATCACGATATTGAAACCGCGACACAAATGATCAACGAATACCGAGATGCATTGGATCGCGGTGATATTGTGGTGAAAGAGTGGCGCCCAATGGCACTGCATTCTGTTGACTGGTCCCCATACCTTGGGCACGACTGGGACACACCTTGGCAGAGTCAATATGATAAAGAGCGTTTGATTGATTTAGGCAACCGTCTATGTCAGTACCCTGACAGCCATAAGCTACAAAGCCGTGTAAACAAGCTTTATAACGATCGTTTGTCGATGATGAGTGGTGAGAAGCCTATTGATTGGGGTATGGCAGAAACGTTGGCATACGCGACACTGGTTGATGATGGTAAGCGCATTCGTATTTCAGGTCAGGATTCTGGTCGTGGTACCTTCTTCCACCGTCACTCTGTTCTGCATAACCAATCTGATGCAAGCACCTATATCCCGCTGGCAAATCTTCATGATAAACAAGGTCCTTTCCAAGTGATTGACTCTGTATTGTCTGAAGAAGCGGTACTGGCATTCGAATACGGTTATGCCACGGCAGAGCCTAGCGGTTTAACTATCTGGGAAGCGCAGTTTGGTGATTTTGCCAACGGTGCCCAAGTAGTAATTGACCAGTTTATCTCTTCTGGCGAGCAAAAATGGGCACGCTTATGCGGTCTAACTATGCTGTTGCCACACGGTTATGAAGGTCAAGGTCCGGAGCACTCGTCTGCTCGCTTAGAGCGTTACCTACAGTTATGTGCCGAACAAAATATGCAGGTAGTCGTACCATCAACACCTGCGCAGGTGTACCACATGATTCGTCGTCAAGTAGTACGTCCGATGCGTCGTCCGTTGATTGTGATGTCACCGAAATCTTTGCTTCGTCATCCTCTGTGTACTTCGAGTATTGAAGAACTGTCGGATGGCACCTTCCAAGCGGCTATTCCAGAGATCGACGCTCTAGAGCCAAGCAAGGTGAAACGCGTTGTATTCTGTTCTGGTAAAGTTTATTTCGACTTACTGGATCAGCGCCGCAAGAACGAGCAAGAAGATGTGGCTATCGTACGTATTGAGCAAATCTACCCGTTCCCAATGGAAGACGTGCAAGAAGCGATCGCTCAATACACCAATGTTGAAGATTTTGTCTGGTGCCAAGAAGAGCCGCAAAACCAAGGTGCTTGGTATTGTAGCCAACATAACTTCCGCGCCGCGATTCCAGCAGGAGCTGATCTGAAATATGCAGGTCGTCCAGCTTCGGCTTCTCCGGCGGTAGGTTACATGTCGGTACACTTGAAACAACAAAAAGCGTTGGTTGAAGACGCTTTGACCACTGGTTCTAATACATCAGATTCCAAAACCTCAGATAAAGAACTAGAAGTATAAGGAAGATAGAAATGACAATTGAAATTCTGGTTCCAGATTTACCTGAATCAGTCGCTGACGCAACCGTTGCTACTTGGCACAAGAAACCGGGCGATACGGTTGAACGTGACGAAGTACTTGTTGATATTGAAACCGACAAAGTGGTACTTGAAGTCCCAGCCCCAGAAGCCGGTGTATTAGAAGCAATTATCGAAGATGATGGCGCAACCGTTCTGTCGAAGCAGCTTATTGCTAGACTTAAGCCTGGTGCTGTTGCGGGTGAGCCAACAACGGACACTACTGAAGATACACAAGCATCTCCAGATAAGCGTCATAAAGCGTCTCTTTCTGAAGAAAGCAACGATGCATTAAGCCCTGCGGTTCGTCGCCTACTGGCTGAACATGGTCTGGAGCCTTCACAAGTGAAAGGCACTGGGGTTGGTGGTCGTATTACTCGCGAAGACATCGATGCTCATTTGGTGAAAGCGAAAGCCGAACCCAAAGCAGAGGAAGTTGCGGTTCAAGCTCCTGCTACGGCTCGCAGTCAAAAACGCGTACCAATGACGCGTTTACGTAAGACTGTTGCTAACCGTTTAC
>Ga0193961_1000465_pt1 | contig 15761 bp, 16 predicted proteins | sample FB_4_MG_FD_140371 | JGI IMG/M metagenome (GOLD analysis project Ga0193961, IMG submission 140371) | Microbial mat bacterial communities from the Broadkill River, Lewes, Delaware, United States - FB_4_MG | ecosystem: Environmental > Aquatic > Freshwater > River > Microbial mats | place: USA...
AACCAGAACGAGTTTCCATCAATGCTTTCGACATAGGAGGAAAATGTTCATCACTTCGCTCTTCTAACACAATCTCAATGCGGTCTGCTTGAACTTGTGCTGTCTGTTCTGCTAGCCGAATGAGATTCTCGATTGTCTGTTCTCTTTTCATTGCCAAATTCCGTTATTAGTAATCTGCAATTATTGTACAGCACTTAACGCCTTTTACAATAAAAAGGTGAACAGAAACCAATAGATAAACATCACATTAAAATGACACATATTGACCATTTTAATGACAGCAAGGAAAACTAGCTCCATTTTTAACCAATTTTATTGGCAAGATAACATGTAAAACTGTAAAACTTTTCAAGAGTTACATTGTCACCTATTTACATTGTAAAAAACGAATAATTGCATTGTACAGGCTCATTTTACACGGAACGATTAGTTTTCATCGCTAACTTACGGTTAGTGTCAAATGGATTTTATCAAATGCGTAACTTTAGCTACAACGTGCAGTCACTCAATCAGCCGTTTTAGTGAATCATCATTATCAACACCAATTTGAGCAAGGGTAGTGACGAAAGCATGATCAAGGAAAGCATCATGATCATGCTTTCGCAAAGATTTAGATGAATTGGAAAAATGATCAAGGCAATTGCCAAAGAGTGACAGCCAATTTGTTTCCACTAACGATATGATCCAATCTTGGATCAATGATCAAGGATGATGTGCCTTCGGAAGCATGTAAAATCTCGTCTTAATTACGGCACAATGCAGATGAACACTAGCCTAACGGTAGATCTATGGTTAAATCGAGTGAATTTGAGCAAACACAAGGCATTGGAAGCATAGAACTCAAAAACCTTGATCATGCTTTCATTAAGAGTAATAAGATAAAAACATGACCATGTTACCCTATCATTCTGTTTTTCAATTAAAGTCGTGATTATAAAGTAATCGAAATGGTTGAAATCAAACGATAGCCTTGATCATCGTTGCGACAACAAAGCCAATCTTGTTTATAATTTCCCAACTCTTAGGTCAAAGTGATTAGTACGCTTGTGGATAAGATGTGTAGTATCGTTGATCATGCTTCGAGAACATCTTTGATCATTCATTCAGAGTTGTGATGATCATGGTTTCAGATAAATTTGATCATGCTTTCACTTATTTAATGATCATCGTTGCGATAAAGTCATGATCATGCTTTCAGAGCCGATAAAAAATACTTATTTAGTATCAGTTAGTTACAAGCCAATTTACCTTCAGATCAATAGATCATATTATCAATTAAGATCATATTAATCAGAAAGATCAGTTTAAAAGAGCAATAAGTTTTTTCTTTCTTTATGATCTTTTTTTCTTTATTCTGCAGGAACAATAACGATATTACGGCTTATGTGATACGGATCTAAAAATGAGTTCAGAACAAAAAATACTGATCAAAGCGCCACGCAGTCATAAGGATGGACATCTGTTTGAAGTGTCTGAAGCTGCCGTCGACTGGATAGAACAATACCAACACTTCAAGGGCGTGACAAAAAGCATAGTAGAACTTCTGAATTTAATATCACTACGTGGCTTTCGCAGTAAAGATGGTCTGGTTTCAACAACAGAACTGATTGATGCAACGGATGGACAAATTACTCGTGCAGCAATTCAACAACGTTTGCGCGCCGCCGTCACCGTAGGACTGTTTGATCAAATCCCAGTCAAATTCGAAGAAGGCTTGGCTGGTAAAACCATGCTGCATAAGTTTGTTAACCCAAGCAAGTTGATCTCAGCATTGGGTGCAACCAGCTTAGTCACAGAAAGTGTCAAGCAAACTGAAAAAAAGAAACGCTCAAAAGCGTTGGCTCAAACACAAGTAAACAAACGTTTGCTGAATGAGTACGGCTTGAATACGCCACCAGCGATGAAAGATGAAGCCGATCAGTTCGTCGTTTCACCAACCAATTGGGCTGGTATCATTGACCAAGCCCTTGCACCACCACGTACCCGGAAAAACTACCAAAAATCGATGGTATCCATATCCGGCACTCGTGCAGTGATCGAAACTCGATCTTCAAAAAACATCATGACTGTTGACGATCTCATGACTCTGTTCGCCCTGTTTACCTTAACGGTGCAATATCACGATCATCATCAGCATCAATATCAGCTCGACGCTAAACACGTTCCGAATAAAACGCCGTTATACATCACTGATATTTTATCATTGCGTGGCAAGAAGGACAGTGGACCAGCACGTGACTCAATACGCGACAGTATTGATCGAATCGAATTTACCGATTTTCAATTGCATGAACTCACCGGTCGCTGGCTAAGCGAAAACATGCCAGAAGGCTTTAAGAGCGATCGTTTTCGTTTCATAGCCCGAACCATTACTGCATCGGAAGAAGCCCCTACAGAGGGCGCTGACGGCGAAATACGCATTAAACCGAACCTATACATCCTTGTTTGGGAACCTTCGTTCTACGAAGAGTTGTTAACTCGCGATTATTTCTTCTTGTTTCCGCCAGAAATCTTGAAACAACACACCTTGGTATTCCAACTTTACAGCTACTTCCGTAGTCGTATGTCTCGTCGCCATACGGATGTGATGTTATTGAGTGAGTTAAACCAAAAATTAGCGCGCAATATCGAATGGCGTCGTTTCTCTATGGATTTGATCCGTGAACTAAAACGTTTATCGGATGGCAAAGGATCCGATGAATTGTTTGTGGTCAATCTATGGGGTTATCACTTAACGATCACCACGGTCAGCGAGAAAGATAAGATCAAAGACTATCAAGTCGACATCAAATGCGATGTCGAAGAAGTTCTGCGTTATTCGCGAGCTCGCACCACCAATGCTGGTAAGCGCAATATGGCTCCGACGTTACCAAACCCATTACGTAACGAAATGGTCACGCGTCAGCAGTTAGATGAACTTTCTCAGATCATTGATGGTGAGTTCGAACCCATTCAGCGTAAAGAACGTTCGCCGAAAGGGCATTTAGGTCGTCGAGTGAAGCAACGCAAACACTTAGTCGAGATAAATGCGGATGAAATTACCATAACGCTATCTAAATATACCTCTGAGGAGGCGCTGGAACGCAGTATATCGGCTTTAGCAGCAATGACAGGGCATTCCCAAGGATCTATACGTGAAGAGTGTCTGGAGTTGATTGAGAAGCTTGACTGGCTTCGCGTCGGTGAATCTCCAATCCCATATGAAACGTTAAGTAAAATGATTGAGCTTTACAACAGCCAGAACAATAACAAACATTTATCGATCGAACGTTTGATCGCAGGCTTGGCTGTACGCCGTAAAGTGTGTAAGCAAGTGATGGATGGTCATTTAGATGAGACGGTCTTTAGAGCGTTAGATGAGGTCGCTATCTAAGAATTATTATTGTTTATTAAATAGACAGTATTACTACAGTGAGCTGACATAGCACTGACAATACAATCCAAGCAAAAGCTATGATTAATGACGAATAGACAACCTTTTGTCCTTTCTGATGAAATAAAAGGGTAGGTCCTACCCTTTAGATTGGCTCATATTGTTACATTCATTCTGAATTTTTTCGCGAGTTCTTATTGAACTCGCTTTTTTTTGCCTGCTTGCCGGGAAAAAGCCCTTTCAATCATCCACGTTAACTTGGTTTTATTGATATCCCGTCTTGTGAATGATAATGCTCAACGCCTTTAAAACACCGGACGCATGAAGCAAAATTCGGAAAGATGATCAAGGTAATCTCACCAATATATCGCGATGGATCAATGAAAAGGTGTATTACCTTGATCATGCTTTCGTGTTTCATTCCACCCTTGAGCTGCCATAAATAGAACGTGTGATTCAATCAATTGGTGCGACTCCGTCAGCCATTGGCTGTGCGGCTGTTGATTACAAAACTCCAGCGCCAATACGGTGAGGTGTTGTATTCGTTGCATTGACCAATCTTTTAGCTCAATGTCAGCCAATGGTTGACAAGCGCAGGCTTGTAACTTGCCACTGGCAAGCTGCAGGTATTGATAGGCAATGACGGGATCACGGTAGCGCAAGTGATGGAAAATACGCAGACAACCATCAAGCCAGCAAGCGATCGCTTTGCTTTGCAACTCGCTAATGGCAGGACCCCAAATAGAATCCGGGGCAGCAAGGATCAATGCTTGCAATGATTCATCTTGATCATGCTTTCGGGTTTGATACCAATCGCTGATCTGTTCTACCCAGGATTCTAATTGGATCATGCGGCATTATCCCATTGTTTTACAAAGTGATTAGGACCAACTTGTTCTACCCCATGGTGAACAATAGCGCTAGTAGCGCGAATTTGATCCGCTTCCATTGAGTAGTTTGGTTCATTTTCGACTAAATGACCAAATGGTAAATCTGGGTCGGGTACTGCAGAGATCAACAACTTGGTGTAAGGGTGCTGTGGGTTGGTTAAGATCGCTTGGGTATCACCCCATTCGACTATTTGCCCTTTGTACATTACGGCCGTTTCTTCCGCGATATAATGGGCGGTGGCGAGATCGTGAGTGATATAAAGAAAGCCAATACCCAGCTCTTTCTTCATTCTTTGCATCAAGTTCAGTACGCCAAGCCGTATCGATACATCAAGCATTGAAGTGGGTTCGTCAGCCAAAATAACCTCTGCACCTACCGCAAGGGCACGTGCTAGGTTCACTCGTTGGCGTTGACCACCACTGAGCTCATGAGGGTATTTTTGCAATGTATCCGGATCTAACTCCACCAGCTTGAGTAATTCTTGCAGTTTATTTGGGATCTCAGCACTATTTTTCACCTGTTTATGGATCTTTAATGGCCGAGTTAGGTGGTGTTCAATAGTATGAGTCGGATTGAGTGAGCCAAACGGATCTTGGAACACCATTTGCACTTTACTTCGGTAATCAAGCAGATCTTTTCGGCTTTGGATCTGATCAATATTCTTACCTTTGAAAAAGATCTCACCACTCGTCGCGGGATAAACTTTGGTGATCAAACGGGCACAAGTACTCTTACCGCAGCCAGACTCGCCAACCAATGCCAAGGTTCGACCTTTATATAGACTGAAACTTATCCCCTGTAGTGCTTTAAAGCGCTCTACGGATGAGAAGCCGCCTCCGACATTAAACTCTTTGACGATATCATTAAGTTGGATAATCGCTTCGCTCATACCAACGCTCCTTGCGCTTGATGTTTATTTTGGTGAATATTGGGGAACGAAGCCCACAGCTTCTGGGTGTATGCATGTTGTGGGTTGGAGCGGATCTGTTTGGATGTGTTTATTTCAACAATTTCACCATGTCGCATGATGGCAATGCGGTCACACAGTTGGCTCATTAGTGCCAAGTCATGAGTAATAAACAAAACTGAGAAACCAAACTCTTGCCGTAATTGATAGATTTGCTGCAAGATTTCTCGCTGTACAACCACATCAAGCGCGGTAGTGGGTTCATCCATGATGATCAATTTAGGATTTAGTGACAGTGCAATGGCAATTACAAGGCGTTGGCGCATACCACCACTGAATTGGTGAGGGTATTCATTTAGTCGTTCTCTTGGAATATTGACTAAATCAAGTAGCTGCTCCGCTCGGTGCTCGGCTTGTTCCTCTGTCATCCCTTGATGATGGCGTAATACATCGGCAAACTGTTCTTTAATGGGTAAGACAGGATTAAGTGAATTCATCGCACTTTGAAACACCATCGCGATTTTACTCCAGCGAATGGTATTAAATTCACTTTCGGCTAATTTAAGTAAATTGTGACCTTCAAAATGAATTTCTCCACCAGAGATAAACGCAGGTGGCTTGTGTAACCGATTAATCGCAAAGGCAATGGTGCTTTTACCACAACCAGACTCACCGGCGAGCCCAAATATCTCCCCTTTACCTATATCAAAACTAACGGATTTAACCGCGTTGAAATCACCATGATCGGTGATGTAATCAACACATAAATCGCGGATTTGAATGACTGGATCGGCATGGAAGGCATGCTGTAACAAATTTTCACTCATAACGACGCTCGACTGTTAAGGATAATGATTATCATTAACACTTAATTCGAATATGAAAAGAAGTCTGAAAGAAAAAAGTGAACTCACTCTAAAATAATGGTGATTAAGCGATGGGAAAGGGAAAGTTGTTGTACGAGGATGCGGTGGAATTCTGTGCTTAGCGTGATCTAGAACAAGGTTGAATTCTTAGGGGGAATTTTCTAAATGTAATGCGCATTTCAAGATAGTGCAAAGTAAATTGAGTGCATTTTTTAATAAGCTATTTGAACTATTAGCGCTATCACATTCTTGATTGAATCTGCTTAACAAGATAGGGGAGTGTTTGCTAAAGATTACCTCGTCCCTAGCATGGTTTTCGCGGAGGTTTTTATGTCCATCAATTCACTAGACCATGATGAAATGACAAGTATTGCAAACAAGTGGGACTTCACGGAAGAAGTTGAGTCGCAAAAGCCCACTTCAATGATTAAATCTGCTGAAGCTCGCCGCCGCATTGAAGCGTTGCGTGAGATTCGTGAAAGTGGATTAACAATTGAAGAAGCGAGAGAACTTGGTCTGCTTCATTAAGTAGATGTTTGCAAGTATTGTCCTGTAGGGTGGCTATTCTGTAAGCCACCCTTTATTGTTTTTGATCTTACCCCTGTTTTCTTCTCTCTACATTTCCCTTTGGTGTGGTATATTTCCGCTTTGTATTTTTTAGGATTCGAGAACTTACTATGTCGGTGAATTTGTCGTTGCTGCCCGCAGATGAAAAAAATAAGGTTGAGCTAGATAAGCAAGCCTCATTTTTGGTGTGGAAGCTTAAAGAGGCGAAATCAGGTCCTGAAGAAATTATTCAACAAGCTAACCAACTCGTCGACGAAACTGAACGTACTTGGTTTATGCAAAGCGTTGAGAAATACAAACGATTAATGGGCATCGCGTGACCCAAAGCGATGAGGCTAAATTGAAAAGCCCTCATTTTTTGCTAAAATCCCTCGCATTAAATTGAAATTAGAGAGAACGTCCCAATGGGAAGAAGTTTTGAAGTGCGCAAAGCCTCAATGGCAAAAACAGCAGGCGCAAAAATTAAAGTTTATTCCAAGTACGGTAAAGAAATTTACATGAGCGCTAAAAATGGCGGTTCAGATCCAGATATGAACTTGTCACTGCGCCACTTGATCACGAAAGCGAAGAAGGACCAAGTTCCTGCGCACGTTATCGAGAAAGCACTTGATAAAGCAAATGGCGGTGGCGGTGAAGACTACCAACCAGCTCGTTACGAAGGTTTCACTCCTGGTGGCGCAAGTGTCATTGTTGACTGTCTAACTGATAACGGTAACCGTACTTTCCAAGACGTTCGCCAATGCTTCGTGAAAACGGGAGCAAAAATCGGTGGTCCAGGTACTGTATCTCACATGTTCGATCACCAAGCTGTATTCCAGTTTAAAGGTGAAGATGAAGAAGCAGTACTAGAAGCGTTAATGATGGCTGACTGTGATGTTGCTGACATTGAGCTTGAAGATGGTGTAATCACTGTTTACGCACCTCACACTGAGTTCTTCAAAGTGAAAACGGCACTAAACGCTGAGTACGCAGATTTAACTCTAGACGTTGAAGAGATCACTTTCGTTCCTCAAACGTACACAGAAATCTCGGCAGATGACCAAGAGAAATTCCAGAAGTTTCTTGATCTTCTAGAAGACTGTGATGACGTTCAACAGGTATACCACAACGCAGAAGTTTAATTTCTACGTTGAAATGTTCAAAAGGCTTCGCATTCGCGAGGCCTTTTTTGTTTTTAATGGGTTTAGCTGAGTCGTTGGGTAGGGGGCTTTACGCTGAATAGTTGATACAAGGTATATAAGATCCCAAGCGTGACCGCTAGTTGCCAACCACGCAGCATAGTGCGCTCTAAGCCCATCTCTTGTACTCCAAGGTAGAGCTGAATCGGCAGCATAGTCGCTAATAATGCATCAGCGTGGATATCCCGCGCGGTAAAATCGGCTTTTACCATCACAGTAGCAATTAAAAAAATCAAGCTAACCAGCAATAATGCATACATTGCCCATATTGATTGATGACCTACAAGTAGCGAGGTAAAAATAGTTGCTAGCGCACAACCTCCTACCTGAGTGACAAAACGCCTCTCAATCACTTGGCGAAAAGCGTCTGCTTGGCATTGTAACGATGCTGCAATCACAGGCACCATACAGAAGGTGGCAGACAACATATTAACTTGCAGTAGAAAGCCTACCCCAAGCCCAATCAGAGAAACGGACAGTAACCTTTGCTGCGCAGTAACGGGCTTATCTTCAAAACTCGGCGGTTTAACGTTTGATACCACGGGAAATAGTGCGACGAAGACTTTACAAACCAGTGCGGTGATCACCATTGAGATCAAAATCTCATGAATACGGGTCGTCATGTCTGCAGTGGTATGCTGAGCAAATACGATCACCAGAATCCAGTTAAAAGTTGGCATCAGCATTGCGCCCATTTTTGCTGGTGTGGTGGCTCTTCGGCGCATCCAATCAAAAAATAGCAAGCTGATGGTCCATATTATAAATGGATGGTCATAAAAGGCATTGCTAACCACCAGCGCAGTGCTGGCGGCGAGTAACGTAGGTAAGAGTATGCGAGCTAAGCCTTTCCAAGAGTAATCTTTGCCCTTGGTCATGATGATGGTGGGATACAGTGCCAAGTAAACCGCTGATGAAAAGCCAAGTAGCTTGCCTAGTATCATACAAACTGCGATGGAGAGGGTGACTCGAATCGCCTCATTGCGCTGTGAAGTATTATCAAATCGAAGCATCATCGGTGACCTAGTAGATATAGCGAAATAGGGCGACTAAGTGAATCCACATAGAACTAATCGCATCAATGGCGGGAGACCCATTGCTCATCGAGACTGATGCACGGGCACCTGAGATAAGTTGTGCCTTTGAATTGGTATCAAGGTCTTCAACTTGGATACGCACTCTCACTTTTTGTTGTTCGCGAATCCAGCGGCTATCGTTAGCCACATCCACTAATTGACCACCACTATTGTTGCTATCACGTATTGCACGTTCTTGGCTCTCAACATGACCGATAAATACCTGACCAGGCAGAGCGTCAAAGGCGATATAAGCGGTGTTTCCTTGGTTTAGGTGGCTGATGCCCTTCTCGTTAAAATCGGCACTTAGCCATGCTTGGGATTCGTTAACCAGTAGTAGTGCAGTTGTCCCTTGGCTAATGTAGCTGCCAGGTTGTAACTGCAAATTGGTCACGACGCCTGCAGTTTGTGCGACTATTCGCGTATGGCGCTGGTCCAGCTCTGCGCTGGCAAGTTTTGCTCTCGCTAATTGAATCGCAGCGTTGTTATCGCTATCGGTCAACTGAGCTTCTATGCGCAAGACGTCTGCTTGGGCTGCAAGCAATGCACTATGAGCGACTTTGACATTCAGTTGACTGTCTTCAATGGTTTGAGTGGTGGTTAAGCCTTTTTTGTATAACGCTTTGCTACGTATTAGCTTTGCCTGCGTGTTTTGTTGCTGCTCTTGACGTTGTAATAACGTCTGCTTAGCGACATTAAGCTGCTGCTCACTGGCTTGAAAAGTTTGCTCGGCTTGGATCAGTTCTGCTTTAGCTTGCTTAACTTTTAGTCGGTAGCTTTGATCATCAAGAGCAAAAAGCGTGTCACCAGCATTGACCCATTGGCCATTATTTACAGCAACACGGTTAATCACACCTGAGGTTTCGGGTGCGATAGTCGCGATATTGCGATGCATCGACGCTTGAGTGGTAAAAGGCGCAATATTATCAGTAGTAACTAAGAAAATAGAAAACGCGACAGTGACAGAAAGCACTGTATATAGAACGTATTGGTAAAGCTTTTCAGTCACAACAATTCTCTTTAATTATGGGTTATTTTCATCCTTGCTTGTGTGTTGCAAATAGCAGTGAACAACAAATAGATATTTGTTTACGCAGCAATCCATGCTGCGAGACGGCGAATTTGTGGTAAGACAGTGAGGTTGAGTAGTAGTGCACAAGGCCAAGCGATGGTGAAGCTTTCTAGCCAGATCATTGGCCAATCACTATTAAAGCCAAGTTTGTAACCCGATAGCACACCTGACATCATTAATGCCATGGTAAAAGATGACATTAATGCAGTGAGCCAAAACTGTTTGTTGTTCATTGTTTTCTCCTATCGTGCTTGGCTTTTGCTTGAGCACACTATATAACCACTCAATAGTGAGAAAAATAACCAGGATTAGAAGTGTGAATTCCATATTTGGAAATGTAGATGATCTCTATCTGTTTTGTTCGGTGGTTGAACATGGCTCTTTACAGGCTGCGTCTCGCCATTTGCACTTACCTGTGTCCACCATGTCTCGTCGCTTAACCGCGCTTGAATCGCGTTTAAACGTGCGCTTGCTAGAAAAGCAGGGTAGGGAGCTGGTCGCGACAGAATCAGGCTTACGTGCGTTTAACCTGCTAAAAAGTGGTATGGAAAGTATTGAAACTGCATTTCATCAACTGAGTGAAGATCGCCAAGATGTCGAAGGTAAAATTAAACTGGCGTTGCCGTACAATTTGTACCGAGGCTTTGCCAGTGAAGTGGTCGAAGAGTTCCTGTCGCGCTACCCGAAAGTGCAGCTTGATCTCGTGCTGAGCCAAGAGCAGATAGTGCCGCAAAGCGACCGCGATTTGCTAATGACGTTTGATCTGCGAGAAATGGAAGGGATGATCGCCAGACCTTTGTTTGAAGCGAAACATGGATTTTTTGCTAGCCCAGAATACATTGAACGTGTTGAGCGGATCGACAATCTAGATCAGTTGACTGAACAAGCGTGGATTTCGGTAGATAACATCATTGATTTGCCGATTTATCGTGGTGATGAGCTGGTTGAGGTAATTGAAATTAAGCCTATGCTGGTGGTGAATGACATTCTTGCTGTTATCGCTATGGTAGAGAAAGGTTTAGGTATTGCATCGCTGCCATTTCGCCATGTTAAGCCTGACGCTAACTTGGTGCAGTTACTACCGCAGTACAGTCGCAGTACACGTAAAGCCTACCTCGTATACAAACAGCGTCGATACCAGCCTAAAGCGTTGTCGTTGTTTATAGAAGCGTTGCTAGAAGGGGTGAAGAAAATCCAATAAATAGCGCAATGAGCGTTCGACATTCATTGCGCTGTTCACCACGAAAAGTACAAGCGAATAAAAGAAGAGTCTATGTTTTCGAGAGAAAGAGTAGGTCAATATAGCTGCGTAAATTGATGAGGCTTTAAGACAACAATATAAAAAAGAAGCCTGAGGAAAAGTCAGCTCATAAGGAAGATAATATGTCTCTACAACAGGATTTTCGTAACGCTATGTCTAAGCTCGCTGCTGCGGTTAATATTGTTACTACAGGTGGTGAAGCGGGTACGATAGGTATTACTGCAACGGCAGTTTGTTCAGTAACGGATACTCCAGCAACGGTACTTGTGTGCGTTAATCGTAATAGCGCATCAAATGAAATCATTAAGAACAATGGCAACGTATGTATTAACGTTTGTGCTAGTGAACATCAGGAAATGTCGATGCATTTTGCTGGAATGACAGGGCTTTCAATGGAAGAGCGCTTTCAGCTAAAAGGTTGGCAGAAAAACGCAGATTCAGTGCCAGTACTTAAAGGTGCGTTAGCAACATTGGAAGGTAAAGTGGCCTCCATAGAAGAAGTAGGTACTCACTCGGTATTTTTTGTTGAGCTGCATAGTATCCATACTGAAGATAAAGATGGCTTGATCTATTTTGACCGTGAGTTTAAATCTGTAGAGGCAAAAGTACCTGTTGCTGAAGTGGCGTAATAGCAAAACATGCCCTGCCAATACGAATACAAAAACACCCACATTTGTGGGTGTTTTTGTATTACAACAAGTCGATCTATTTGGCTTGTAGTTCGATCAACTCTGTCAGTAACTGCGAAAGCTGTTGGTATTTATCCTCACCTAACGCTTTCTTGAGCGCTGTGTATTGTTGTTCAATTTGTGGTCTAAGCTGCTCAACCAGCGCTTGGGTCTTATCGGTAATATGGATATAGAATTGACGACCATCGTGCGGTGATTTTTGCTTGGTTACAAAACCTTGCTTCTCAAGACGACTAATAATGCCCGTTAAGCTAGGGCTTAAAATACAAGTTTCATGAGAAAGTGTTGAAAAATCGGTTGGACCTTTAGATTCAAGTACACGCAAGACTCGCCATTGTTGTTCTGTGAGTTCATTCTCAGCAAGAACAGGACGAAAGTATTGCATTGCGACATCTCTAGCCTTAATTAGCTGAATTGGAAGAGAATTCTCGTATTTAGTCATTGAGCTAACCTTATTCATTATTATTAAGCCAATATTGCTGGATAATACGACTCATCCGTTGGGGCATCCCCTAGCTATAGGCTACTACAAAACATGGCTACGTCTTATAGTAATTTGTTTCGTCTTATGTTGAATAGATAAAAAAGGCTCTTTAATCATTTAAAGAGCCTAAAAGGCGGTTAATAGAGCATATTAGGTAGATACAGCGCAATTGCGGGTATCATTACAATCAGTGCTAAACGAACCATATCAGCGACCCAGAAAGGAAGAACACCTTTAAAAATGGTGGCGGTATTGATGTCTTTTATTAGCCCAGAAAGGACAAAAACATTCAGACCGACAGGTGGGGTGATCAAACTGATTTCAGTCACCACCACGACAATGATACCGAACCAAATCGGATCAAAGCCAAGCTCTACTACTACCGGGAAGAAAATGGGTACCGTAAGTAGCATCATTGACATACTTTCAAATACGCAGCCAAGAATGATGTATATCAGCAAGATAATGCCCAGTGCCATCATTGGTGTGACATTAGCCGTTTGAATCAGTTCGACCAAGGCGGTGGGTAGACCCGCTCGATTGACAAAATTGGATAAAATCAACGCGGAAATAACCACAGCAAATAGCGATGCTGATGTTTTTGCTGTATCAATTAAAATTTCGCGTAACACGGTGTAGTTGATCTTGCCTCGTACTGCGGCCAATGCAAAGGCACCACAAGCGCCAATGCCAGCGGCTTCAGTCGGCGTGAATGCGCCGATGTAGATACCACCCATAACGATGACAAACAGCAGCAATGTTGAGAAGATCCCTTTCAGTGCCACTAGGCGACCTTTCCAATTAACTCTTTCTCCCGGTGGTGCACTTTCTGGCTTGCGCATCACAACCCATTGTACCGCTGCGAGATAAAGACCAATACCGAGTAATCCGGGTAAGAAGCCAGCAGCAAACAGTTCTCGGATACTACTTTCGGTGAGCAGTCCGTAGATCACCAGCATTACGCTAGGTGGAATCAAAATCCCTAACGTGCCACCTGCCGCGATAGACGCAGAGGCTAAACCATCTGAATAGCCATATTTGCGCATCGGTGGCATGGCGACTTTAGACATGGTTGCCGAAGTCGCAAGGCTTGAACCACAAATGGCTGAGAACCCACCACACGCTAGAATGGTCGACATAGAAAGACCACCACGACGATGCCCGACAAAAGCATTACAGGCCCGGTAAAGCTCGGTAGAGATGCCTGCTTTAGTGACAAAGTTACCCATTAAGATAAACAGTGGAATGACCGAGAGTCCGTAGTCTTGACCAGTATCAATAATGCGTCGTGCCGCCATCGACATCGCCGCCGTCCAGTTATAGTCATTGATATACCAAAAGCCAACAAAACCGACCACCCCCATGGCAAACGCAAGTGGCAAGCGCAGCAAGATCAGCGTAATTAACACTGTAAAACCAATAATTGACTCGATCATCTAAGCCTCCTTGCTTTTAATGCTCACGTCTGAAGAGGAGTCAGTACGAGAAAAAAGTTTTTTAGTATAATAGCCAGCATTGAATAGGGTCAGGGCACCACCAATAAAGCCAGTAATAGCAATGAGGTAAGTAACAAAACCAAGTGGCAGCTCTAATATCTCAGTCACTTCTTCATATTCCATAGAGCGACCTGCGAGCTTCCAGTTTGTTGCCGCAACTAGAATCAGCGAACAAGAACAGATCAGGTTAATCACGATTTGACGTATACCGACCCACTTGCTTGGGAAATAATTGTCCAAAAGGTCAACACAGATATTCTCTTCTTGCCAAGAGACCAAAGGAAATGCCATAAACACCATTATTGCTAATAGCACTTCAACCATTTCAGTTGAGCCCATAATAGGGGCATTGAATAGGTTTCGCGCCGTCACATCAACAAAGGTGATGACCATCATCAGGAATAGACTCAAAGCAGCGAGGGACCCAAGCCCTCGCTCTATGGTCTTAGCGAAACTAAAACCAGTCATAGGCTTTACATCCCTTGCTCTAGTTGAGCATTAAAGTATTGATAAGCTTCTGGACCATTCACTTTGCGCTTTTCAGCCACTTTGTACCAATCTGCAACCAATGGTTCGCTTGCTTGCTTAAGTTGTGCCACCATCTCTTTTGATGCAGGTGTGAAGGTGTGACCAGATTCTAGCGCTTGTTGGTAGCCATTCTTATCGGCGTTATCCCACATTTGCCCAAATAGGCGTGACAGTTTTTCACCCGACACCGCGCGGATCGCCTCTTGATCTTGTTTTGAAAGATCAGCAAAGGTATCGCGGTTCATGATGATCGCGAAACTACCACGGTATAAACCACCAGGTACAACCAGAGTATTGTCTGCTACTTCAGCTAAACGGAACGAGCTAAGTGCTTCAAATGGTAAGTAGGCACCCTCTACGACACCTTGTGATAGAGATTCATACACTTTGGTGGTTGGAATAAAGACTGGCGTGACTTTCATATCTTTTGCCATGGTAGAGATAACCCCACCGCCTACACGAATTTTCTTACCTTCAATGTCATCAAGCGAATCAACAGGCATTTTTGTGATCAATTGACCAGGACCATGCACACTTAAAGCCATCACTTCAACACCGCGGTGCTCGCGACCTTTTTTCAGGTACTTATCGAATGTGCGCCAGTAAGCTTGTGACATTAATTCAGAGCTTGTTCCTTCAGTAAATGTTGGGATTTCTGGTAGTTGAGTCAGTTTAAAGCGCCCGGCTTTATGCCCATGAAAAATCCAAGTTACATCGCCAATACCATCGGTAACCACATCGATTTGGGTATGCGGAGGTGCAAGATCGTATTCAACTTTCAATGTCACACGACCTTCGGTCGCTTCTTCAATCCATTCTCCCCAAGTCGGCCATACAACTTTGTTGATGCCATGGTTTGGTGAGCCCCAAGTACTGACTTTGATGACTTTCTCTGGTGCTGCATTCGCTGACATTGATCCCATGAGTAGCAGAGCGGATGTCGTAATGGCGGCGATTTTATTTAGTCGCATAACGCTAGTCCTTTTTCGTTCACGTTAGGTTGAATTGCTCACTGAGTGAGTCGTATGAATATTTACTTAATATATTAACTAATGAAGAAGAAATGCAATGTTGAATGTTAAAAATGTGTATCGTAAATACTTAATATGTTAATTAGATCAATGATTGGCAATTAATTTTTGTAATTCCTCGCAGTTTTAGTGGTTTTTATTACACAAGCGCTCACTTAATGGTGTTGTTTTGGTGATGTTAATCACTCTATTTATGTAACTTATATTTATTGCTTTCATTGATTTGATTGAGTTTGAGTTTAAATATTTGTTTTTATTGAATAATTGTGTTGTTTTTCAAAAACTGGACAATAGTTAACATATTAAATAAAGTATTTAACATATTAATTAAATGTTGCGAGAGAC
>Ga0193961_1000466_pt1 | contig 15753 bp, 22 predicted proteins | sample FB_4_MG_FD_140371 | JGI IMG/M metagenome (GOLD analysis project Ga0193961, IMG submission 140371) | Microbial mat bacterial communities from the Broadkill River, Lewes, Delaware, United States - FB_4_MG | ecosystem: Environmental > Aquatic > Freshwater > River > Microbial mats | place: USA...
ATTGGTATGGGCTAAGCGCCTCGGTGTGGTAGGTGTTTGCTTTGACCCTATTTTATTTTAAGCAGCCTAATGGCTGTTTTTTTATTACTGATATTGCAATATCAGAATACTATTAAAGGGCTTTTCTATGGCATCTTGTGTAATCAGTGCAGTCGCTCAAAAGGGAGGTGTTGGTAAGACGACTTCCTTGGTTGGTGCAGCTCTTTTAACAGCAGAAAAACGGCTCAAGACTTGTGTAATCGACCTGGATGAACAAGGTTCTGCTTCAGGGGCTTTGTACTCTGATCATCATACGCTAGGCGATACAGGGGCTGCGAGCGCTTACAATTTGGCGAAGCTGGATAATCCGGTTGAGCCATTTAAAGTAAGCGAGAATTTATACTTATTACATGCATCGCTAGACCTGCTACAGCTCGACAATGATTCGCTGGAGTTGTATTTCAAACTACGAGAGAGAATCGAAGTCTGCCTTGCCGATTTTGATATCATCTATATTGATACGCCAGGTACATTGAAAACGAGAGTCGTAGCAGCGCTGGTAGCCTCTCAGTGGTTCTATTCACCTATAGAACTGGCTGAATATTCGATTCGCTCTATCGATCCACTTATTAAACAATTCGACACTGTGCGAGCGCATATGAATCCTAAACTGCAATTTGCAGGGATGTTGCCAAATAAAGTTCACGGTGTTCGTACTAACCTACCGATCCAGCTCTCAGAGCGTGAGATTTATTTACGTCTGCGTGATGGCCTTGGAGGGGAAGAGTTTATTTTGGGCATGGTGGCTGACAGAAAATACATCCGTGAGGCGCTGTCTGTTGGAGAGAGTTTGACGGGTAATGCAGCTGAAGATGCGCGAAAAGCAAGATCTGAGATTGAACAATTCACGAACAAGCTTTTAGAAAAAGCCGAAGTTTATAAGGAAGTATAATGGATTCTCTTTCTAGCCTGAAATCACTTACAAATCTCTCGGATGAGTCAGACCAGCTTATCTATTTGCGGCCTGATCAAATTGATCCAGATCCTGAACAGGACAGAAGGGACTGGGATGCGCCAGAGACGCTAGCGTATCTGAATGAAATGGCAGAAAGCGTTAAAGAGCAAGGCGTTCGTAGGCCGATCGAGGTCAAAGTACACCCTGAAGATCCCAAGCGTTGGATGATTATTGCCGGCGAAGTACGTTGGCGATCAGCTGTTACGGCAAAGCTAGAGAAAGTGCCATGTCTTTGGCGAAAGCGGATCACAGATCAGCAAGCTTCGTTAGATATGCTGACAGAGAACGTCAACCGCAAAGGTTTGAATGTTTTGGAGTTGTCTGCGGCACTGCAGCGCCGAATCGATGAAGGTATTAGCCGTGAAAGCCTGATACAGGCAACAGGGAAGTCAAAAAGTTGGATTAGTAAACGATTGTCATTACTTAAAATGCATGATGATGTTGTGGCGTTAGCACGTGATGGCGTTGTAACCGACCCGGACAATTTGCTTTCTATTAATAAACTACCTAGCAGTGACCGAGAGAAGGCGTTAGAGCTACTGCATAAGGGCAAACCGATTAAAACTATTTTAGAAAAGATGGGCAAAGAAAAGCCGGCTAAGAGCGCAGTGGCATTGGCTGAAGAAGATCTACAAGAACAGGACTCAAAAGAGAATGTTGTTCCTATTACAGGAAGCGTAAGTCATATAGATGACGCGAATATTAGCCTCTCTTTGCCGCTTGCGAAAGCGATACTGCTGAAGTACGAGCCGCACTTACTTAATGAAGGTGATGAGGTATTAGACGCTTGGGAGCTGTTTTTAGGGAGCGTTGGTCGTGAGTGATGTGATTGTCGTACAAAACCAATTTGTCGCCATGTTGTACGACATTAAGAATAAGCCTGGTACGGAGCGTAGAGTCAAAGATATCTACCGTGCCATGCACATCATCAATGCATGGCATAATAAATCCAATGAGGGTGATGCGAATGCTAAGGAGCTCTTGAAAGAGCTATCTGCACTCATTTCCAGCAGAGTCGAAAAGTTAAATACTCTGGTTGATCTTATAAATGATAAGTTTGAAGAGAGTGGAGAGTTACCCGTTACGAAGCCAGAAAAGTTTCAACGGTATGAATGTAAGCTATTGTTTGACAACCCGCATAACAGAGCACTTATGCTCATGTTGGAAGCGATAGACAAAACATCTACACGAATGAATATCCTTTTTTGGAATCGTAAGTTTGAAGTTAAAAAAGAATACTTCGAATTGCAAAAAGAGGTTGCCAATCCATTACGGTCTGTTCTGCAATGGGTTTATAAAAAGGGGTCTGCTCATTCTTAAGTGAGGGCTCTTAAAAGGCTCAAGGATGTACAATTGTTAAAAGGACTTTTCATGAAAAAATTATTACCTGTTGTCTTGTCTGTTGCTCTTTTCTCTCCTAGTTCAAACGCTGCATCTCAAGATGAGTGTGCTATCTGGCTGTGTTTGCCGTCGGCCTTCCCAGCGGGTTGTGCTGCTGCCTATAGCGCCTTTCGCAAAAGAGTTCGTAAGTTAAAGCCTCCGTTACCACCTTTAGCGTCCTGTGTCGTGGGAGGAGGCGTTACACTACCCAACGGTGTTCGATCGTCCGTTATGACATACGATCACGGCTTAGCTGCATTGGTTGATGTTAGAAGAGAGTGTGTGGAATACACTAGAGATGATATTGGAGCGTGTGTTCGCTGGAAAACAATTCCTAGACATTGGGTAAAGGGTACTCGTTGCCGCACTCATGATGGAGGGGAAACCCCTGCTGGTTGTATCCTAACTCGTGATTATGTTGATGTATTTGCTGATGGTGTTCCAGTCGGTGAAACCTACTATTTTTAAAAGGATTTAATTATGTCTGATTCAAGTAATCGTTATTACCCATCCTCCAAAACGTTTGGCCGCCTCAAGATTCATGGAATTCGTAAACATGACTATGAAGATGGAGGAGTGGCGTATTTTGCTTCGTGTGGCCTGCTGACAGGTAGGGAACGCTGGCAGAATATGAGCCTTAAAATGTCTAAACAACTACACAGAATAGCTGAAGTGATGCACAGTGACCCTACTACATTACCTGATGGCACCTTTGATGCGGAAATTCTAGATCTACACTTCACGACAGCTAAGAACCCCAACGATAATGAAAAGCCCTTCCTCAATGGTGAAGGCTTACTGGTATCACTGGCAGTACCTTGGTTCTAAGCCACTAAACTACGAAATTAAATTTAAGGGAATAAATGATGTTAGTACTGACCAGAAGAGTGGGTGAAAAAATACAAGTAAGCGATGACGTTACTGTCACTGTAATGAGGTCTGAAAGTGGGTACATTAGTTTGGGGGTTACAGCACCCAAAGATATCCCCGTTCATAGGGAAGAGATTTACAAGGCACTTCAAAGAGAAAAGGATAAGAAAGAGTAAAGGTCACTATATTAGTAGCGATAGTGTGTCAGGAAATATCACATATTAATCAGATGCAGTTGATGCAAGAGATGCACACCTAGAGGGGTTATGCCAGAAATAACTGAAGACACACTTAAAGAGATTGAAGCTGAGTATTCCAAATGGGGCGAATACTTGAATGGGGGGATTGGCTTACTATCTTTTTCGTTTGGCCTGTCATGCTTAGGGACGCCTCGACCTGATCTTACGGGCTTATTGTCTCTGGTATTCGTCCTTATTTTTGCACTATATGGACAAGAACGCTTTCCCAAAAAGCTCAAAGAACTACGAAAAAAAGAACTGCACGGAATTGATGAGTTAACTTTGTTAGGATTTGAAAAGAAATATTTCGGTTTTATGGCCTTAGTTAAAAATTTCCCAGTTTATTTGATAGGCTGGTCATTTTTAGGTTTGGTAACTCTCTATGGTATTGCCATCGAGTCAGGCTGGCTTTAGCAGCTAGCCTGGCTTAGGAGTTAGTGTACTTTGCATAAGTTGGGAAAGATGGCTGTTTGGTTTATTCAATAGGTATAGCTGTTTATGTATTATTCATGAACTTTTTACCATTTATATTATGGAATATATCTTAGAATTCATTAAAAATAGACAAGCTAAGCCTACTTAAATACTTTGCCTGTCTTGGCGTTCAAGTAAATTCTATAATCGGTATGCGCCCCTCCGCAGTACGTAAAGTAAATAGGCTGATTCTTATAGGTGGTTGTTGACTTCCACCAACTCCAATTGCGAAGGTCTTTCTCTGTACATTTCCCTTGTTTTATTAGCTTATTCGATGTATTTAGAAAAATATCTTTATATTTATCGAAATCGTCTGCATCTTTTACTAAGTCATACTTAGAAGACAATTTGTCTTTATCCTCTGATGGCTTGTCTTTTGAAAGATGTTTGGTACTAATCCACTCTGCAAACATGCCATCCGTCATGCCATTTTCTGTTGTACACTTATTATCACCAGATTCCACATAGTCATGTATTCCGTTGGTGCAAGCTTTGTAGTAATTTGTAACACGAGTAAAGCCGTCTTTAACTTCAAGTTCGTTTAGTTTATCTCCTTTACGAACCTGCCCAACTATACCGCAGTTTATGGAGGGGCAAGTGCGTTTGTTTAGAGTATTTGCAGAAACGTATACTGCTATAGGATCTGATTTTTCCTTACTTTCTCGTTTTTTCAATCCCAATATTTTCTGATCAGTAGTTGAGGATTTATTTGATTCTAGTTGATTTGAGTTTAAGATTGAATTAGCAGCTATATTTTCATTTATAGCTTTATCTTTAAGTTTTATATGATCGATTGAAGATGGTATTGTTATCACAAAGGCTACAAACAGTACACAAAAAAAGAAAAACCTATGGAAGAAACTTATATTTATTTTTGTAAAGGCGTTAACTTTATCAGAGAACCAAGGAGTCAAAATAACACCAGCAGATAAGCCTATTACAAGGGGAATAGGGTAGTTGTACGATGATATCAAGGCAGTAAGTATAGTGAAGGAACCTACTACCCAGCTAAATGCAGAGCTTATTATAAACCAAAACTTTGAAATCACAGTATGACTACCCTAATATTATGGGATAGAGTTGAACAATTTTTCTCATTCCCGATTAAAAAACATAAATTCTATTATTTTTTAGCTGCTTTAATTCATAATAGTCTATTATCTTTGTGGCTGAAACTATTATGTAAAATGGCTCCTATTGTATAGGAAACCAGATAATTTTTAAGGGGTGTCTGTTGCCTCAACACCTGTGACGAACTAGATTTGCTAGATGAATAGCTAATAGTGGAAATGATACTACTAAAAAATGGCATAGACAATAATAGTCCTATCCCTACACTTACCCAAAGATTTAGGTTTAGGGTAAGTCATTATAAGATAGGATAAAAAACTGTGTTTGATGGCTTTTAATACTGTTGAGGGCATTCATAGTTGTGTGTGATGAATAGGTAGCGTAGCGCTCTTTCAACACATATAACTATGACAACAACCAACGGGCGTTAGTCGCACTTTTTTGCTTCCTTGTGTTCTCGCCAAACCTTTTTTACCTGACTGGGGCTGGCTCCTGTGAGCGTGCAGGTCTCTGTTATCGTTTTCCCTGCTAACCTGAATTCAATGATTGCCTTGTTTCGTGATTTGTCTTTTGGACGCCCTTTGTATTTCCCTTCTTTTTTCGCCAGCTCTATACCTTGCTTTTGGCGTTTTCTCCGGTCTTCATAGTCATCTCTTGAGATTTGTAGGGTTAGTTTTAGTAGCATGTTTTGAACAGACTCTAAAACAATTTTAGAAACCCCATCTGCACCGTGGATTAAGTCTGATAAGTCGACCACGCCAGGTATCGAAAGGATGGCTCCTCTGTCTCTAATCGAACTGATTAGTGCTTCAGCTTCAGGTAGTGGTAGTCTACTGATTCGATCCATTTTCTCTGCTATGACAACATCTCCGGCTTGCAGGTCATTGACCAATCGGAGTAGCTCTGGACGATCTGCACGGGCACCTGATGCGGTCTCTCTATAAACCCCAGCTATGTAGTAGCCTGCTTTTTTAGCACTATCTATCACTGATTCTTGACGTTTAAGATCTTGTGTTTCGCTACTCACTCGTAGATAAACTCTTGCGACTTTCATCGTGTCTCAGGCTCACTATCGACTAACAATTTCTCTATTTCGGAGATTTCATGTTTCCCTATATTAGCAATTTTTCTTAATTCTAGGCCGCTATCTATAGAAACCTTTAGCTGCGCTAAGCTTGTTATCCCTTCTCTTACAAGTGAGTGAACCGCGCGATCGCTAAGCTCTGACAAACACGCTGGCCGAGCGTTTACATAATCTAGGATGCATTGGGAATATGGCCTATCTTGTGATTCAAAAACTTCCATAGTCGTGACTTCTGCCTTTGATCATCAGCTTTACAAGGTTAGTTTATTATCGAATATAATAGTCTTTTTGGGGTATGCCTCATTGTTGTAGGCGCTGGCGCCAAATGCAAACCCCGCTGGTCAACTGTGACAACTGAAACCGGAAAAGAGTGCAAACACTGCTGGTCAGAATGCCAAAGAAGACAAATTTGAAAGCAACTCCCTTTGCTTGATATGAAGGTTATTTGTTCTTTCTTAACTGCCAAAGAACATTGCAGGTCGAATACCAAATCGTGCAGATAGCTTTTCAATTGCCTGACGGCTCAACACTCGTTTCCCATTCAATACTTTCGAAACCATTGTTTTATCACCTACTTCTGGAAGGTCACTTCCTGTCAGGTGATGCTGGCTCATCAAGGTTCGGAGTAGTGCAATATCCATTGGCGTTGCTTCAGCTTCTTCGATAAAAGAAACTAACTCTTCATCCTCAGCTTCATAACGCTCAATAGCGTGACTGAGCATGTCTATCAGAGGGTTCATAGGATCATCCGGAGTATCAGTAGCGGTTTCCAGTACCTGCTCTAAAGTTTCCAGTGCTGTTTCGTACTGCTCATCTGAGCCAATGTTAATAAAAGGCTGAGCAGTTGACATAAATGCCTGGTATGCATCAACAATTGCTAACTGTGCCATAACATCACCTCTAATCTTTCTCTTTCATATATTTCGTGGTCAGTTTGTCATAATCCGCATGATTCACGATGTGTTTGATGTACATGCGTTTATTCACAAACTGGATAAATGTAATCACTCGGAGGTTATTACCTCCTACATCCAGTACCCACCATTTATCTTTGTATTTAAAGTTATCTAATGATGGAAAAACTGCCATCAACTCTTCAGGGTTATGAAAATCCGTTTTATGTAGCACCTTGAACATGTCCATCAAAGCATCGCGGTCATTGGGATATTTCCTAGCCGCATCATTAAAGGGCTTTTTTGATATTACATTCATTACCTATTCCTTGTTGACCACGTGTCAACTATAGCTCCAGTGTTGACTGAATGTCAACTTCGACTCTTTTTCGCTGATGGATGCATATTGCTAGATATCGCTGTTAGATCCTTAATCGTAACGTGGGTATAGAGCTGGGTGATTTTGATGTCCTGATGCCTAAGAAGCTCCTAGACATAACGAATGTCAGCGCCATTTCTCAGCATATGAGAGGCTGTTGAATGGCGCAGGATATCTGGTTATTTAAGGTATACATATAATGACCTAAATTATTATTGAGGTCAATTTAAACCAATCGCAATCTATAATGACCGTATATTTAATAACTACTTTAAATGGCCTAGTGTAAGGGAGAGGCATGACTAACGCCCGTTGGTTGTTGCCTAAATGCAGTCGCTGAAAGAGCTCGACGCCGCCTATCGCTTTGCTAAGCGGCAATAAAATAGCTGGCTAAAATTAGCGAGGAACGAGCAAAAGCCAACTGTTTTTTGTCCGTTTAAGCAACTTGTTAAATTGCTAGTATTGATCTCGTTTTCCAGACATTGGAAGTAACACGGGAATACTAAACTTAATTCTATTAGTTGTACTATTTGTGGTTTCTGATGTTTGTGAATTACCAGTAATACTTGATGAACCAACGGTTATTTCTGGAGCATCTGTTTTGTTCGCACCCTCAGATACAGATACAGCTACATCAAATTGAACTTCTTGAATTGGTACACCTGTTTCTGAGCAATAAATAATTGTCGAGTTTTGAGAGTGAAAAGTGGCTGATGCAGGGTTAACTTTAGCGTTGTGACTATCTCCGTAATCCTTGGCAGCCCCGATGCCTTTTATTACTTGCTTAAGAGTTTCTTCCACATATTGATCTAACTTCATATTAACCACCTACACATGATAATAAAAATGAGCCTATGGAAGCTATGCTACCCGCACTAGGTAAAGCATTTATGAGAGTATTTAAAACAGCCTTACTTGGCTTATTTGATTCAAACTGGCTTTCAATTGCATCAACGATTTCATAAGCTTCACTTTGTTTTTCAGTTGACTCTACAAGCTTTTTAATTTCATCTCTCAACATAGAAATATGTTCAGCCACATCATTATTGATATTTACTACATTTGTTGAATTATCAGTTGAGTTATTATTAACTCTAGTATTATTTCCATTGAGATTGTAAGTGATAGATTGAATCGCTTTTTCAGCCTCAGGCAGCCCTAGATTTTTATGAACAATTTGATATCCCGCAGGTATTCCTCCAAGTCCTTCATGGAAGCCTGGATCTACAACCTCATATGTTTCAGTTGCACCATTTGACATAGTTCTTTGGATTAAGTCGCCAGTTTCGATCAAAATGTCAGAACGTTGAATAAACGTTTTTTTCGTTTGAACACTTGCTTGAATATCCTTAAAAACCTCACCATTCCCTTTGAGTACGGAAACTTTATCTTTCATTAGACTTGAAAATGGCACGATGCCTCCTTTGCAATTTAACGCCGCCAACAACGGCAGATTTGTTGTTGTGATTTTTGTGCGACAATGGCGAAGCCATGCGCAAAAAGCGCGACGGCAAATCTGTCCAAGGAGCGCAGCGACTGATGTTGCTTGGCCTTGTTAACTGTGCCACAGCCCAAGCCTTTGGATATTACCAATAATAAAGTCTATTTCTTTAGTTTGTAATATCTCTTTTTCTTCATAATAGATATGCTTATCAGCAAGTCTATGTGGTTGACCAATTAAATATAAAGTTGTCTCTTTGAAATGCTGACGAAATATCGACTTGATATTTTCTGATGCTAACGGACTAAAAATTGTTTTAAAAAGAGAAGGGTCACAAATGATATCCCCTTTTAATTTTACCCAGCAATGGCCGTCCCACACTGGCAGGTTAACATCTTTACCTGAACTCAGAGACTCTTTGATAGGAGTATGTTTAAAAATGCTTTTACCTGAAGCGGACATGCTACCAGTAACTACTTGAAACTCTATATCTGTAGTGTCTGAGATTGTACCTGCTAAAAGTGCACTCATATAAAGGCAAGCACCAGGAACTGGCTTAAAGCCTCTGCAAAGCCCATCCATCAGATCCACAATTTCAGACATTTGTTCCTGAGTTGTCATAATTCTTCCATACAGTTAACAGCTTAGTATACGGATTCCATCTATTGGGGCCACCTATTGGCACCTCAAACACTTTTTCTTAAATAATAACTTACTGATTTAGCTCACTTTTCGTTTTCATGCAAACCGTCTTTCACCAATAGGTGGACATATTACATAGTTAGTTTGCAAATAAGTGCAGGATAATGCTCCATACACGGAAAAATACTGTGTATAAAAACAGAAAACAAGAAGACTCAAACGGGGAGTTAAGCGTCACGGCTGTTGGGGGGCGGAAGAAGTGCTTGTTTCTTGTTGGTTTGGCACTTCGTAACCGGTTCCGTATTTAACGTATTAAGTCTCAATACCTATAGTCAGAACGAAGTGATATTTGAAGTTTCAAAATAGAATGAAAAGGCCCTCATAAAGAGGGCCATGAAGCATATGCTATGCAGCTTTTTGCTGACGCCTGCCTCCTTGAACAATGAAGTCAGTCGCTTTTGCAGCTTGGGCCGCAGCCCTAAAGATGAAATTCTTATCACCTTTTAAGTGCTTCAGGTAATGATCTAGGTAGCTTGCATGATCTGGATAATCACACTCAATACCTAAGTGAGAACATAGGAATGCAGCACCTAATTCAGCGGTTAGCTCTTCTGCAGCATATGATTCTTTAACTGAGTTAAAGTCATCATCTTGCCTTGAGAAGCGGTCTAATCTGCTAGGTATGCCTGTAGAATGGATGAGCTCATGAGCCTTTGTACTTGCGTACTTATATCCATCTACAAAGGTTGTAGGAAGTCTAATTAAATCGAGAGCTGGCGAATAGTAAGCTTGTTCGCCGCCGTTCTTTATAACTAGACCTGTGTTGTTGCAGTAGATATTAGCGAGAATATCGATCTTAGCCACAACGTCCCTTTCGTGGTATTCCTGACTCTCTTCTTCATTGTCAGGTAAATCAAGTCCCTCGATTTGATCTACGTTAAAGACAGTGAAAGTTCTGATCACCGGAATGACAACCTTTTCCATTTCTCCGCTCTTCATATTCTCTACATCCCGCTCGAGGGGTTTGAAGAAAATACATCGAGTACCTTTCGCACCTTTTTTTACCTTCCCACCCATGGCCTGAGCTTGTTTGAAGGTCATAAAAGCACTGCGGGTAAACCCGTTTTCCATAGCTGCTATCCACAACAGGATTATATTAATCCCGTTGTAATGGGCCTTTGTTTGCCAATTAAACGGTAAACCGTTTAGCTGACACTCTTTCTTGACCCAAGGACACTGCCAAGGTGAAACCCCCTCTTCGATCAAACTAATGATTTTATCGGTGATCTCTTGGCGAACGTCAAACTTACGCGTATGCATAATCATATCCAACCCCTGTAATGCCGAGGCGCGCTGAGTGCTGGAACGCACAAATACAAGGCACGGATAATTCCGATACCTGCGAGATATATCTTATTTCATGGACTGGTTTATAACCAGATTTATTGTTTTCTAATAGAGGCTCTGGTACGTTATATGCAAGGGATTATTCTATTTAAGGCTAACTTTATAAAGTTGAGCCTAAGATAGTTTTTCAGGATGAAAAGATCGTTTCTAGAATCGTTCGGTCGAACTAGAAACAGCCTCTAACTTACTGGCGATGGTAAGTTTGTGGGCTTTACATACCTACATTATTAATTTATCAGCCATCCTGTGCGCTGCATCGTCCTTGTGAGTACAGGCACTGGATTTGATATGTTAACTAGAAAGCCTCTTCTTGATTCCAATCAGTATTTATTGAAATTAGCAAAAAAAGATCCTGAGCTTTGCGCCAAGGTTTTGATATATATAGAAAAATCTAAAATTCTTAGACTAGTTGTTATTTGCATAACCATGCTTATCGCTGATTTTGGGGGGACACTGCCAGATGAAATGGCCATGCTCCTGAAGGTGATCACTAAAGCTTTAATTGATTAGTTGCATCGGAAAATCGGTAACTCGGCTAATCGAGTGGTGTATCTTGGAGATAGCAGTTCTCTCCGCATTGCGAACTTCTGCTCTATACCTTGGCCAGCTATAAATATGGTGTTCCTGCCGTATCGATCGTTTATACCATCCATGCAGGTCATTAGGTTGGGCCTATCATTTGATACAGCGAATAAGTCTTGCTGGTTGGGTTTTTCGTCAACGATTTCGAGTAAGCCAATACCCGCCTTATAAAATCGAATACCAGGCTTAAATATCTGGTCGACCAGCTTCCCAGCAGCACTAGAAATTACACCTGAATCCGACGTGGGACAGCTGAATTGATGTATTGCAGCGCGTCTAAAAAAAGGCTCTTTATCATGTATAGAGTTATGGGCGAAAACGATGATGTTTAGTGTCTGGCTGTTCTGGTTTCGGAGCTTCTTTGATGCGATACCACAATGCATGATAATCGCCTGCTTGAGATCGAGGATACTTGTTACCCTCTTTCCGAAAGATCTTGTAGAGAAGATCTGTTTTTTAGGTGCTTTGACTTCATCCCAGGAGAATCGCTGATTGCCGTTCAGCTCATGAACGGTATGTGCGATTAGTATTGAAAAATCTTTTTTAATGATGGATGGCATCGCCTTTGATAACTGCCATGCGGTATCTATCCCTTGTAATGCTAGGCGTTTACTAATTCTTCTACCGATGCCCCAAACGTCTGAAACGAGCATATTTTGCAAGATATGCACTCGTTCGGATTCTGAAGCGATTACGGCTACACCTTGATACCCAGAAATTCTTTTGCTTGCATGATTTGCAGCTTTTGCCAGTGTCAGAGTGCATCCGAACCCAACGCCTACCGGAAGTCTTGTTTCCCTCCATACAGCTCTTCTTATTTCTTTGCCGTGTGCTAACCACCCCTCTTTTGGTACGTAGTGACCATAAGAAAGGAAGTTCTCGTCGATACTGTAAATATGCTGTTCAGGTGCAAATCGAGCACAGATATTCATCATCCTTTGAGATAAATCTGAGTAAAGCTCATAGTTTGAAGATCTGGCGACGACTCCTAACTCATCGAGTTTTGGTTTCAGTTTAAAGTAAGGCTGGAACTTAGGGATACCGAGTTTCTTCGCGATTGGGCATACGGCCACAATGCACCCGTCATTATTGGAGAGTACAACCACCGGCCTATTTCTAATGCTAGGGTCAAAAACTTTTTCACAGCTGGCATACATCCCGCTTGCGTCGATGAGGGCGAACATTAAGTAAGTGACCTATGAAGTGGTCGGAGTAAACGAATGCAGCGAGTTACAACGCCCTCAACATTGAATTCATCCCCTTCTTTGAGAGTATAAGGCTTGTAACCAGGAGAAGAAGAATCTAGAGCATTCTCTTTTATGTTGGCGATCTTGCAGATAAACGTACCATTGAGAGTACCAACAATAACGTCACCATTGAGCACTCGCTCAGCTCTGGAGACAACTAATAGGTCGTTTGGGAATATTCCTACCCCCTTCATTGAATCACCTTCTACGAACCCTAAATAGGTCGCACTAGGGTGTTCTATAAGGATTTGATCGAGGGACAGTTGTAATTCTGTGTACTCAGCTGCCGGCGACTCGAAACCTGTAATACCAGCACTAGCATAGATAGGGATAAAGTTCATATATCTAATCTCTGTATGTATGTACAGTATATTAGTTATAGAAAACTATTTTTCAAGTAGGATCGCTTGAGGGGCAGAAAAACTTTGTCGACTGCTAAGTATTCCGTTACATGCTCCAAGGCCGTTGTGAGTTTTAGGAGTAACTAAGGTCTGATCTGTTCATAGTTGAAGCGGTGTCCTAGATAGAACTATCTTTTGCTAGGATAAAAAGTACCAACATTGCCACAAGCTCTAGTAACTTTAGCTTTATCCTGCCTACGTACAATGCTATTCAGATCACGTTTAAATCTGCTGAGAGGTAATACCTGACCTACTTTTAAATTTTTATAAGACACTGTCCTCTAGCAATGGCTTCTAGGGGGCATTATATAGAATACAAAAATGCTATGAGGGCTTCTAAGTCCGACTTATCTGACAATGAGATGAACCCAAGCATAGCAGAGCGCGTTGATAGTATTTTTCCATAGCTCAATAGCTCTCCCTCTGATGTCCAGCCCTTTTCTGCATAAAATGGTATAGGGTTGATATGGAAGCGGACAGTTTCTTCTATTGTTTCAAAACTGCCGTTATGACCATAAGGAGCAGTTTTGGAAAGGTGAATGAGAGGGGGAGTCCTGAACTGGTAACGATCCTCTACTCGATAAGTAACACCCGCTCGCCCAATATCCTGTCCGTGAATATGGGTTCCAAATTCTCCCTGAGGCGCACCAATCGAATGGAACTTAAAGTCAGTAAAAAGGTTTCCGCTGTGGCATCCAGCACAGCGCCCTTTACCATAGAAAATAATCGCTCCCTGTTTCTGTTGGTCAGATAACGCCTCCATACGTCCATTAAGATACTCTTCCCATAGAGTGGGGACACAGTTTTGGACTTTGTTAGCTATAAAACTCGCAAGTGCATTGCCAATGAGCGGAAGGTCTGGGTTTTTCACTCTGGCATTTTGTAAAGCCTTCCTTAGCTGATTAGTATCTTCATCGTTGCGCCCATTGATAATCTCGCTAAGAATGGTGTTGGCAGCTTTCAGCTTATCGTTGAAATATGCTTCATTTATCTGCTCTAAATGTATGTTTGATGTGAAAAGTGTTTTCCTCCCAAGAAATTCATCTCGAGCTAGAATAGGTAATACTGCTGCAACTGAAAGGGCAGATTTAAATCCTAGTGAATAACCCTCTCCTATGGGCGAATAGATATCACCTTCGAACTCCTGCACCTTCCCATCCCAGAAAAAAGTCTTGTATTGAGTTGACCCTCTTCCGAAAAGTGTGAACGCGTTCCGCGCAACAACAACACCTTTACTCTTCATGCGGTGCTCTCCTTCCCCATCACCTCCAACTCCTATAGAAACAGGTAACCCGTCGGTGAGGTGTTTATCATCAATGTGACAAGTGGAGCAGGAGGTATCTCTATCACCGCTTAACACAGGTGTATTAAATACAGCCTCACCAATTGGTATCAACTTTTCGTCAATTAGGCGAGCATCAACGCTACAGGTATCAGGCCTTAAATTATAGAGTTCAATGATAAGCCGTAACTCGTCATCAAGGGATAAAGCTAGAACAGGTGTACTAGGAACAGCAGTTAAAAGGTAAAAGGCGAGTGCACGAACTAGCATTGAATTTATCTCTCTCTGAAGCGGTGCTGTTCCACGAAATCTTCCGCTGAGTGTTGATTTATTTCTAACGCTTTCAGACCCAACCAAGCAAGTATGTTTTCACTGAGTCCCATAGCAAGCATGATTTTTCGAGTTTTGTCATACTCATGGCAGCTCAGTAAATGTATTTTTGCACTTTTATCCAAAGCCAATGCCCCCTGCTGTTCAATAAACCAACTTTCATCCATTGCATCAGCACAAGCAGAAGATAAATGCATATAGTCGTTATGGAAGTAGGCGTACGCCGCTATTGGCGAAACTAGGTTCATAATTAGCCAAACTGTGCAGAATACTCCTACGACCCAGCGAAATAGCCTTACACTCATGGTGCCGCGATACCCAATGAATTCAGCAAATCAGCATCTATCATGTTTCCAGTATAAAGCTGCTTATCCCTACGATATCTTTCTATCGCACTACGAGTTCTTGGCCCCATGATTCCATCAACGGCGCCAGTGTAATATCCCAAAATATATAGAGACATTTGCACCCGTCGTATTAAGGTTGCGCGATCGATTTGTTGACCTTGCGTATCAGTTTGATTTGGCGCGGTATAGTTAGGTGTACTGGGCTGTCCAAGTGGTTCAGAGATATAGCTTGATGAAGATCGAGCCTTAGATCGCGAAGAGGATCCAGAGCTAGACCTAGAGCCTGAGTAACTGCGGGAACCAGAAGACGGTGATGAATAACCGGACCCTGCGGAAGATCTATGAGAACTGTGTGAACGGTGGCTGCTATGGCTACGGTGCCCAGCAATATACAGGGGTGTTTCAATATTTAGTGGCGCAATTACCAATCCTTTTAGCCCATTATCGCCAGATCCTAGCCCTGTAATAGGCTCAGGTAAACTCATAGTACCACCAGAGCTGTTTAGAGTTAAAAAGCCGGGCAGTAATGCCGCTAAACGCCACTTCCTGATCATATGAATTTCCTTGCATTTTGGTGTAGTAAACCTCGTGATGATACGAAGTAGCCACCACATTGTTGACGTAAACTGCAACCTTGACATTCCTCTGGATAATAGTTTTTCCAGTCTGAAATTGATTTTACAGCATAGG